>Ga0302320_10007482_pt1 | contig 24057 bp, 20 predicted proteins | sample Bog_T0_3_FD_202130 | JGI IMG/M metagenome (GOLD analysis project Ga0302320, IMG submission 202130) | Peat permafrost microbial communities from Stordalen Mire near Abisko, Sweden - Bog_T0_3 | ecosystem: Environmental > Terrestrial > Soil > Wetlands > Peat | place: Sweden: Abisko, Stordalen Mire...
GGGTTCGAATCCCCCTCTCTCCGCCAGAGATTGCACGCAGCTTGCGCTTGGCATTGCATGCAGCAGACGCCCACTCTTTGCTCGCACGGGATTTGTGCTTGAGCTTGAACGTGGGGCGATCTGGATTTCGTTTAGCGCTGGAGCATGGTGCAACTCGTTGCTTTAGCTTAGTAAACCAAAAAGACAGGCGATTCGAGGTTCTGCAGGGGCTAAAGAGGCTGCGGGAAAACTCGGTGTGAAAAGTTCTCTTGGAGTTACTTTTTCTCCACAGGGATCTGATTTAGATAAGAAGTATGCGTGGAGACGATCAGAAGCAGGCGGCGATGTTCAGCTATTTAACCTTGGCACAGCGGAATCCGGCCGATCACCCGGCACGTGAGATTCGCGTTCTTGTTGACCGCGCTCTGTTGCGAATGGACGCGGAGTTTGAGAAGTTGTACTCGACGACGGGCCGGCCATCGATTGCGCCGGAGCGGCTTTTGCGGGCGACGCTTTTGATGATTCTGTTTTCCATTCGCAGCGAGCGGCAGTTGATGGAGCAGATGAATTTCAACCTGCTGTTCCGCTGGTTCGTGGGCCTTGAGATGGACGACGCGGTATGGGATGTGACGGTGTTCACCAAGAACCGGGAGCGGCTGATTGAAGGCGCGGTGAGCCAGCAGTTGCTGGAGTCGGTGTTGGTTGATGCGCGCGATCACGGCTTGCTGAGCGAGGAGCACTTCACGGTGGATGGCACGCTGATCCAGGCCTGGGCGGCGGCTCGCAGCTTCCAGGAGAAGTCCGATCCGCCCGCGCCTGGAGGCGGTTCGGGTCACAAGGGCGAGGTGCTTTTGCGCGACAAGGTGGAGTCGACGACCGACCCGGACGCGCGGCTGTATAAGAAGGCCACGGCGGACAAGTCTGTTCCGAGTTATCAGGGCCACGCGCTGATCCACCCCAGCGACGAAGACCTGTCGCCGGGGGCCCCGGTGATCGAGAACCGCAACGGGCTGGTGGTGGCGGCGGAGGCTACGAAGGCGGCTACGGTGGACTGGTTCTGGAAGTTGAGCATCACGGCGCAAAACTTGATGCGCATGAGGAGACTGATTCCGATTGAATCGCTGTCCCAATAGGGCCGAAGTGTGTCTGGAGGCCGGCAAAACGGCCTCCAGACACAAAACGAAGAGAGGAAATCGCGGCAAAAACAGGCCGAAAAGCCCAAAAATCCGCACGGAGAGAAAAACCAGGCCGGAATCGAGAGTTTTTCCGCAGCCTGTAAGGCCCAACGTTGATTTGATTGGCTTTATCGGCATGCGACCCAGAGGGTTCCCCGGTACCCCGGTCGTGCGCTTTCAAAACTGCGACTTGATCAGAGGTTCCTTAAGCGCGTCCATTGAGGCCTCTGAGGGTCTGGAGACCCTCAGGACAGCCGATCTGGAGATCGGCGCTACCAATTTGCGGATAAGTTCTAAAGGCCAGTGGATTTTGCGGCACTTGCGGCACCCTTCGACTTCGCTCAGGGCAGGCTATTGAAGCCGAGCCCTTTCAAAACCCGCTTGACTTGCAATTTCAATGGCGGAAGTGGCGGATGCCGGTGAAGACCATGGCCAGGCCTAGCTTGTCGGCGGCGGCGATTACGTCTTGATCTTTTACGCTGCCGCCGGGCTGGATTACGGCGGTTGCGCCGGCGGCGGCTACGGTTTCAAGGCCGTCGGGGAAGGGGAAAAAGGCGTCGGAGGCGGCGACACAGCCTGCTAGCGGGAGGACGGCTTTCATGGCTCCGAAGCGGGCGGCGTCTACGCGGCTCATTTGGCCGGCTCCGACGCCGAGGGTCTGGCCGTCTTTGGCGTAGACGATGGCGTTGGATTTTACATGCTTCGAAATGCGCCAGGCGAAGAGGAGGGAACGCAGCTCCGCTGCTGTGGGGGGACGCCAGGTGACAACGTCGAGTTCCGATTCGACGACGCGGCCGGTGTCGGCGTCCTGAAGGAGCAGGCCTCCGGAGACGTGTTTGACGACGGGCTTGGAAGGGGCGGAGTGGACTTGGACGAGACGAAGGTTCTTTTTGGCTGCGAAGACGGCGCGTGCTTCGGGGGTGAAGGCGGGCGCGGCGATGGCTTCGACGAAGAGCTTGGCGATTTCTGAGGCCGCGTCGGCGTCTACGGTGCGGTTGATGCCGATGACCGAGCCGAAGGCGGAGACTGGATCGCAGGCGAGGGCTTTGTGGTAGGCCTGAAGGACGGTTGCGCCAGTTGCCGCGCCGCAGGGGTTGGTGTGTTTGACGATGATGACGGCCGGATCTGATTCGCCGGTTGGGAATTCCTGGGCGAGTTCCCAGCAGGCGTCGAGATCGACGAGGTTGTTGTAGCTGAGTTCCTTTCCCTGGAGCTGCTTCGCGCCGGCGATGCCGAGGCCGGTGCCGTCGGCATAGAGGGCGGCGCGCTGGTGGGGGTTTTCTCCGTAGCGGAGGGACTGGGCTAGCGGGAAATTGATGCGGAGGGTGGTTGGAAGCGCAGTGGTGTCGGGCGTGGCTGGGGCTTCGGGCTCGGGGGCTTCGGCGATTTTGTCCAGGGTGTTGGCGATGGCGGTGTCGTAGGCGGAGGTGGTGGCGAAGGCCTGCTTGGCGAGGCGCCAACGGGTGGGACGGGTGAGCGCTCCGTTGTTGGCGTTGAGCTCTTCGATGAGGGAGGGGTAGTCGGCGACGCGGGTGACGATGGCTACGTCTTCGAAGTTTTTTGCGGCGGAGCGGACCATGGAGGGGCCGCCGATGTCGATGTTTTCAATGAGATGGCCGAAGGCTACGCCGGGTTGGGCGGCGGTCTTTTCAAAGGCATAGAGGTTGACTACGACCATGTCGATGGGTTGGATGTGGTGCGCGGCGACGGCGGCTTCATGGTTGGCGTTGCCGCGGATATAGAGCAGGCCTCCGTGGACGAGGGGGTGGAGGGTTTTGACTCGGCCGTCGAGCATTTCAGGGAAGCCGGTTAGGTCGCTGATGTCGCGGACGGTGAGTCCGGCTGCACGGAGAGCGGTGGCGGTGCCGCCGGTGGAGATGAGTTCGACGCCGAAGGAGGCGAGGGCCTGGGCAAACTCGACCAGATCGGTTTTGTCGGTGACGCTCAGCAAGGCTCGGCGAATTGGCTTTACGGAAGAAATGGACTCGTTCATGATGGCACTCCTGAAGGGTGAAGGAAACTGGCGGTGGATATTGGCCAAACTCCAGAGTACATCGTAGGTTTCGGGCTGGGTTTCAGGCGGGGTGATTGACGGCGGGGTGGGAATGGGGGTGGGTAAGTTATGAATGGGACGGGCGGAGTTACGGGGTGGAGAGAAATGCTTTAAAGTTAGAAGATGGGAAGTTACTCGGCCATGCCCGAACCGGAGATACTGCCGCCTGGCGCACAAATGCCATCGCCGCAGATGGTGCGGAAGCCGCGGCCGGGGTGGGCTTCAGCGCCGGCGACTTATCTGCTGGTGGGCATCAACTGCGCCGTGTATCTGGCGATGGTGGCTAGAGGAGTGAGCTTCTGGGCTCCCCTGCCCGAACAGTTGATGAACTGGGGTGCAAATAACGCCGGATCGGTGCTTATCCATGGCCAGTGGTGGCGGATTGTCACGGCCATGTTTGTGCATGTGGGGATTTTGCATCTGGCTACCAACATGTGGTGCCTTTGGAATCTGGGGCTTTTGGCTGAGCCGCTGATGGGCACGGCGGGGGTGTTTGCGGTTTACATCCTAACGGGAGCGGCAGGAAATCTGCTTTCGACATTCTTTGGTTGGGCCAAGTACGGCAGCGACTGGGCAAGCTATCACGCAGCGGGGGGGATGAATGTGGCGGCTGTGTTTCCGCCTGGCGTGGGTGCTTCAGGGGCTGTTTTTGGAATAGCCGGAGCGTTGATTGTACTGTTGAAGTCAAACCGGCTGCCGGTGCCTCCGATTGAGCTGAAGAAGCTTCGCAGATCGGTGATTTATTTTGCTGCGTTGAACCTGGTTCTTGGCTTCTCAATCAACGTTGGAACTCACTTCATCGGTTCCGGGCTGAATATTGACAATTGGGCTCATACGGGCGGGGTGTGCTGCGGGTTGCTGTTTGCGGCTCCGATGGTGCCAAGGCTCGGTTCTCCGCGTAGAGTCTTCGAGATGCGGCTTCGTGCGGCAGTGGGAATGATTGTGGGGATATTGGTATTATTCGGGTTCTACCTGACGAGTTTCGCGGGTTAATTGAGGCTCGGGAGCCGAGCCCCAAGCGGACAATACTTCTTTCTCTTCAAGTTGATCTGGTCAGCAAGTAGTGGTACGAATCAGGCCTCGCAAGTCTACACATTGCAATGTGTGATAACCTACACATCAGTAGAGGTCCAGAGATGGCAACCAATCTGGCGATTGACGACCGATTGATTGACGAAGCGCGGCGCGTGGGCAATCACACGACCAAGAAGGCAGCCGTGACTGCGGCGCTCAATGAGTATATAGCTCGAAAAAAACAGGTTGAAATCCTGAATCTCATCGGCTGTATCGACTACGATCCAGCATACGACTACCGCAAACTGCGCAACCTCGACAAACTGGAAGCCGAGTTTTGAAGGTACTTGTTGATACCTGCGCTTGGTCCCTTCTGCTAAGGCGCAAGAGCAAGTCCGCGATGAGCGAGGATGAGAGGCTCATGGTCGCATCGCTCATTGACACCATACAGGACGGCCGAGTAGCCATTCTTGGCCCTATCCGGCAAGAAGTCCTTTCAGGGGTCAAGGAAGCATCGCAATTTGAAAAGCTCAGGAGCGCTCTGGAAGCCTTTCCCGACGAACAACTGACGACCTCGAATTACGAAGAAGCCTCGCGGCTCTTTAACCTCTGTAGAGGGCACGGCGTGGAATGTGGGTCAACCGACGTTCTGATTTGTGCGATCGCGGTGAGAATGCGGTGGGCCATATTGACCTTCGACGGCGGCCTGAAGCGTTGCATTGAGGTCTTGCGGGCTGAGGGGCTGCTCAAGTAGAGGGTGGTTTTCTAGCGGACGGCGGTTGCGGCGAACTTTTTGACCATGGCCAGCAGGAGCCTGCGGTCGCTTTCGTTCAAGTTTGAAGAGTAGCGGCGGATCTGGGTGAGGAAGCGAAGTTCTTCGTCATTGAGCTTCTGCGCGTTGAATTGGTGGCCGAGGGCGTCATCGGCAAAGAACTGTGCGATAGGCAGGTCAAGGGCCAGGGCGATCTTGGAGAGGGTGTCAAGCGACGGGACGGTGTGGCCGTTCTCTACGCGCGAGAGGTAGCAGCGCAGGAGGCCGGTTTTTTTCTCGATGTCTCCCTGGGAAAGGCCCTTCTGCAGCCGGTGAGTACGAATCGTGGTGCCGATCTTCATGGCCAAGTGGATCCATTCCGCTGCGGGAAGAGGTTACTTCCTAGGCAGCAATCAAAAGAGTATTGGCTTAATAGTTAACATGCAACTTGTCAGATTGCAATAGCTATTCTGTGGGATGGATGGAGCCTGTAGTTCTTTGGGTACATGGGGGAGCGGGCGCGCCGAGGTATTTCAGAGGGACTTGCGCAGCCAGGCCAGGCCTTCGACGGGATTGTCGTTGTAGGGCGGGCAGGGCTGGAAGCCGAGGTCGAGATAGAGGCGGTGGGCGACGGGCATGGCGGCGGGCGCGGTATCGAGGTAGATGTCGGTCTGCCGGGCGGCGATGGCGCGATCAATGACGGCATTGGTGAGTGCTCGGCCGAGCGCGAGGCCGCGGGCGACGGGGCGGACCCAGAGGCGCTTGAGTTCCCAGGCGTCGGGGGCGACGGTGATGGGCAGGGTGCGCCAGGCAACGAAGCCGGCGGGCTGGGCCTCATCGACTTCGAGGACATGGGCGATGAGACAGCCGCCGGCCTGTTCGAGGTAGCTGTGGGGAAGGCGCGCGGCTTCCTGCTCAAGAGAGCCGAAGCAGAAGCGGGCTGCGCCGGGCTGTGCGATGACAAAGCGGCCGTATTCGAGCAGGAGTTCGCGGGCCTGGGACAGCTCGGCTTCTGGAGAGTCGGCTGCAAGTGGATGGAGCGTGAAGGGTGAGGCAGCGTTGGGGTACGGGGCCATGATTGAGTTTACGACGGGGAATGCGGGGTTGCAGTGCTGGGCATTTAGGATGGGGCGTGGTCTGGGTTGGGGATTGCTGAGGGCTTGCCGGTAAACCTTAAGAGTGGGGAAAGCGTCTGACAGAGTACCAGGGCATAAGGCAGGGAGAGCGGATGCGGCTAGTAGCCATGCGGTCATTAGCGGTGGGGATGGTACTGGCCAGCGCGGTTGCAAGCTGCTGGGCGCAGTCTGCGGCAACGGTTGCGCAGACACCTGTGGCGGATGTGACGGGCGGGCGGCTGCACGGTGTTGCGAAGAGCGGCAATATTCCCCTGCCGGGCGTGACGGTGACGGCGCAGAATACGCTGACCGGCAAGCGTTATTCGACTACGAGCGACATGAGCGGCGCGTGGTTGCTGACGATTCCGCAGAATGGGCGGTACGTGATTCGGACGCAGTTTGCGGCATTTGCGGTGGGTTCGCAAGAGGCGCTGCTGAATGCGGCGAGCCATGACCAGGTGGTGAATTTCGATTTGCTGCTGGCATCGCGGGCGCAGGCGGCGCAGGCGCGGCAGGATGCGGCGGGCGGAACTGGGTCGGGTGGGGCTGGGGCGGATTCGGCTGGTTTGCAGGCGATTCGGCAACTGGTGGGGAACGGGGTGCAAAGTTTGAGCCTTACGAGTTCCCTGAGCGGCGATACGGAGACACAGCAGGGAACTGGCGCGGCAAGCGGAGCGGCGTTGCCGTCGATTGCGGGCAACTCCGACTTTTCCGGCGACTCGGTGGCGATCAGCGGGCAGACGGGCGCGGTGAGTCCGTTGGCCGGGGTGGACATGGATCGGCTGCGAGATGCGATGGAAACGATTCGAGCGCAGAACGGCGGACAATTCCCTGGGGGCGGCGGGTTGTTTGGCGGTGGTGGAGGCGGAGGGGGCTTTGGCGGCGGTTTTGGAGGCGGTTTCGGGGGTGGTGGCGGGCGGGGGAACTTTCGCGGCTTCAATCCGGGACAGCCGCATGGGTCGGTGTTTTGGATGGGGAGTAATTCAGCTTTGAATGCGGAGCCCTTCGCGCTGAACGGGCAGCAGCAGGAGCAGCCGGCCTCGGGCAGCAATCGGTTCGGCATCACGTTCATGAGCGCGCCGTACCTTCCGCACCTGACCAAGCCGAGCGGGAAGGATACGGTGTTTCTGACGCTTTCTGGAACGCGGCAATCGAATCCGCAGGATGACTATGCGATTGTTCCGACGGAGGCAGAGCGGCAGGGGGATTTTTCCGCGGTGGGGCTGCCGACGATTTATGACCCGACGACAGGCGCGGCGTTTCCCAACAACAAGATTCCTAGTGGGCCGAGCGGGCGGATTGCCCCGCAAGCCGCGGCACTGATGCAGATTTATCCCCAGCCGAACCTGACGCCCAGCGCCGGGGTGAATTACAACTACCATCTGCTGACCACGGCGCAGACGAACTCCACGCAGGCCGGCGTGCGCTATAACCGCAGCCTGGGAAAGAATGCGGCGATGCCGGGTGGGTTTGGAGGCGGCGGTCGCGGCGGTGGTGGGGGCGGGCGCGGTGGCCGTGCGAACCAGGGGCTGCGGCAGAGCATCAACGTGAATTACAACTGGAGCGATTCGGCATCAGACAATGTGAACTTCATTCCGGAACTGGGCGGCAAGAGCGCTACGGCGTCGAATTCTGTGCAGGCCGGTTACACGGTGGGCTATCACAAGACTACTAACATCTTCAACGCTAACTGGAACCGCAGCAACAGTCATACTACTAACTACTTCACGAATACGGCGAATAACATTGCCGCGACCGATGGCATCCATGTGCCGAACAATGTTCCGCTGAACTACGGGGTGCCGACTATCCAGCTGAGCGAGTTTTCGGGCTTGTCAGAGCAGCAGCCGAGCTTTTCGCTGTCGCAGACGATCTCGTTTTCCGAGGTGCTGAGCTGGATTCATGGCAAGAATAACTTTCGTTTTGGCGCGGACTACCGGCGGGTGCACCGCGATTTTCTGGCCGGCTCAACCGCGACGGGAAGCTTGACCTTTACCGGATTGTTTACGGAGGATCCCGCGCAGAATCCGACTGATGAGGAACAGACTACGGGCTCGCCGGTTGCCGATTTTCTGCTGGGGTTGCCGCAGTCCACGAGCTTGAACTCGTCATTGGCCAAGAGCTATTTGCGCGATAACGTTTATGACGCGTTTGCGCAGGACGATTGGCGGGTTATGCCCAGCGTGACGTTGAATCTTGGATTGCGCTACGAACTTTTCGAGCCGTATACCGAGAAATACGGACATCTGGGCGAAGTGGTCACCAACCCTGACGGGGCGTTTACAAGCGTGACCGAGGCACAGAGCGGAGCAGCGGGATTGCCGGAGGGGTTGGTGTATCCATGGCGCAAGGCATTTGCGCCGAGGATTGGTTTGGCGTGGCGTGTGCCGAAGGTGAAGCAGATGGTGGTGCGGGCCGGCTATGGGATGAATTACACGGTGGGCGAGTACAGCACGTTTGCCAACATCATGGCGCACCAGCCGCCGTTTACGAACCAACAAACCAATCAGGAAGCGGTGGGGAACACAGCATCTTCAGCATGTGCGCGGGCAGTGCCGATGACGTGCTTTACGCTTGCCGATGGGTTCCCCGAGCCGGCAACGCTGGGCAACTACGCACTTGACGCGCACTATCCGCTGCCTTATGTGCAGGCGTGGAATCTTGATATTCAAAAGACGCTGCCGTGGGGAGTGGTGCTGAATGTTGGTTACAACGGGTCGCGCGGCAATCATCTGGATACAGTGATTGAGCCGCGCGCGATTCCGACCAGCCCGGACACCGATCCGACGCCAACCAATTGCGGGGGCGCGGTGTCTTGCCTTCCGTTGAACTTTCGCTACGAAGAGGCGGTGTCGTTCTCTAAGTTCCACGCGGGCACGGTGCGGGTGAACAAGCGGCTTTCGCAGGGGATTTCGCTGGGCGCGAATTACCAGTATTCGCATTCGATTGACGATGCCGGCGCGCTGGGCGGCGTTGGGGGCGTGGGTGTGCAGGACTGGCAGAATCCGCTTGGGGAGCTAGGTAACTCAAGCCTGGATGTCAGGCACACAGTTAGTGGCACTTATCTCTACGAGTTACCTTTCGGCAAAGACAAGTTCTGGGTGACGAGCGGCGTTGGGTCGCACATTCTGGAAGGGTTCTCGGTCTCCGGGAGCTACCAGTTTGCGACCGGCGGATGGCTCAGTCCGAGTTTCACTTCATCGGTTGCGAGTACCGCGTGCGGCACTGGCGGGGTGTTGCGGCCTGATCTTACTGGCGCTTCCGTGACAGCCGGGGGCGGGACGCTGCGCCAGTGGTTCAACCCGCAGGCTTACGAGGCGCCAATGAATACGCCGGGATTCTGTAACTTCTTTGGCAATGCGCGGCGCAACTCGATTGAGGGACCGGGAACAGTGTCGAACAATATGGCTCTCTCGAAGACGGTGCAGATGGGAGACACGCGCAGCATGGAGATTCGCGCGACGCTCAACAACGCTTTCAATACGGTGCAGTATTCGGGGATTGGGACCACTGTGAATTCGCCGAATTTTGGGGAAGTGACGTCGGCTGGGCAGATGCGGACATTTCAATTCAGGGCGCAGTTCAGGTTTTAGCAGAGTTGGCGGAGTTGGCGAAGTTAGCGAGTTCGCATGGTTCGGGTGGAAGGGATTCTGATGAGAAGTCTGCTGCGACAGATTGGAGCGGGGGTTGCGATGCTGGCGCTTGCGCTGACGGGCGTGCAACCGGCTCTAGCGCAGGCCGCGCAGGTAAGCAACAACCAGCAGGGCGGCGACCAGCAGGGCGGATTCATTCTGAAGATGAACGGCGAGCTGGTGCTGACCAATGTTGTGGCGCGGGATGCGAAGACCGGCGAGGTGGTGCAGGGGCTGAAGCAGAGCGACTTCCGCGTCTTCGAGAACGGCAAAGAGCAGCACATTGACACGTTCGATTTTGAAAGCGTGGATAAGGCTACGCCGTTGAATGAGGCGGTGGTGAGCGGGCTGGCCTCAGGCGGAAACGGTAGCAAGGCGGTGGTTGTTGCAAAGGCTGAAGAGCTGCGCAATCACAGGCTGATTGTGATGTTCTTCAACCTGACCTCGATGCAACCGGAGGATCTGGATCGGTGTGTGAAGGCGGCGCAGGAATTTTTGCACGACAAGATGCAGGCGGCGGACCTGGTGGCGCTGGTTTCACTTGGGGACACGCTGAAGGTGGACCAGGATTTTACCGCGGACAAGCAGGCGCTGATTGATGAGGTGGCTGTTTACAACGGGACGGAAGGGCAGGGGTTTGCAGCGGGCGCCACCGCGAATACGAACCAGGTGGAAGACACGACGGGCTATACGCCGGACGAGAGCGAGTACAACGACTTGAATACGGATCGCGAGTTGTATGCGCTGCGCGCGGTTTCAAAGTCGCTGGAAAAGATCACGGAGAAAAAATCGCTGCTGTATTTTTCAGGCGGCATTCAGCGGGACGGCATTGAGAACCAGGCGTCGCTGCGCGCGGCGATTAATTCGGCGGTGCGTGCGAACCTTGCCATCTACAGCGTGGATACGCGCGGGCTGGAGGCGATCTCGCCGCTTGGCGATGCATCGACGGGGAGCCTGCGGGGTTCGGGCGCCTACAACGGCGCTGCGCTGACCAGCAACATGAATGCGAACTTCGCCACGCAGGAAGTGATGGGGACGCTGAGTATGGATACGGGCGGCAAGGCGTTCTTTGACTCGAATGATTTTGCTCCTGCGTTTGCGCAGGTTGAGCGGGACACATCGGCGTATTACGCAATTGGATTTCGCAGCACGGATCAGGCACGCGACGGGCGGTATCGCAAGCTGACGATCAAGATCGATCGGCCGGGCGTGAAGCTTGAGTACAGGCCCGGCTATTATGCGCCGGCGGACTTCAAGCACTCCGGCAAGGAAGACCGTGAGCGCGAGCTTGAGGAGCAATTGGCGAGCGATTTGCCGGCGACGGACATGGCGGTTTACATGGATGCGCTTTATTTCCGGCTGGATGAGAATCGGTTCTTTGTGCCGGTGTCGCTGATTGTTCCGGGGTCGCAGATTCCGTTTGTGAAGGGCGGGGACAAGGACAAGGCGACGCTGGACATTATCGGATCGGTGATTGACGAAGTGAAGCGGCCGATTGGGCATGTGCGGGAGACGGTGAAGCTGAATCTCGATCCGAGTTTGCAGGCGCGGCAGAAGAGCATTCAGTACACGACGAGCTTCAATCTGCCGCCGGGCAAGTATCAGATGAAGTTTGTGGTGCGTGAGAATCAGACTGGGCTGATGGGATCGTTTGAAGCGGAGATAACGCTGCCGGACATGAAGAAGGCTCCATTGAAGATGAGCTCGATTCTTCTGTCTTCGATGCGCGAGGCGAGCAAGAAAGAGAGCCCGCTGGTGCATGACGGGGAAGAGTATGTGCCCAATATAAGCCACGTGTTCCGCCAGAATCAGCATCTGTATCTGCTGTATGAGATATATAGCCCGGCACATGAGAAAGCGGCGGAGAATCAGCCCAAGGGGACCAAGCCGGGGATCGACTTATTGACGAGTCTGGAGCTGATTCAAGGGTCGACAAAGGTTTACGAGACGCCGCTGGTGCAGGCGAAGGCGATCAATGTGGAGGGGCGCGATGCGGTGGCGATTGAACTGGATGTGCCGCTGGCCGGGCTGAAGCCGGGACAGTATACCTGCCAGTTGAATGTGATTGACGATGCGGCGGGGTCGTTCGCGTTTCCGCGGTTTGCGGTGCTTGTGCGGGAGCCGGTTGCGGCTGCTCAGCCTGCGGTGGGCGCGCCGGCATCGGGTGCGGCATCGCCTGGCGCAACGCCACCAGGCGCCAATCCATAAGGGCAGTGGCGGCAATGGGAGCCACAGCATGAGCCGCGCTTGAGATGATAGGCCGCGGTGAATACGAGATAGGGCCCGTCGTAGTAGTAGTCTTCGGGGTCTAACCCGTGGTTTGGCTCGGGCTGCGCGGCGCTGGGTGAAACGCGATCCATTTCTCTATTTTCTCCTGAACAACTCCGTCATGCTTCGTATGTCCGAATGCAAATGGGTAGAATTGAAGCATGACTGTATCTGCCGAGGACCGGGCTCGCCGCATCAAAATCATTTTGTTTGACGTGGATGGCGTGCTGACGGATGGGACAATCTGGATTTATCCGATGCCTTTTGCCATGCCCGATGGCTTGTTGACGACGAAGATGGTGGAGGCCAAGGGGTTCAGCGCGCACGACGGCGCGGGGATGACGCTGGCTCGGCTGGGCGGCATGAAGGTGGGCATCATCACGAAGCGCATCAGCGAGACTGTGGCGATGAGGGCGCGCGATTTGAAGCTTGAGTTTGTGTACCAGGGGCAGGCCTTCAAGATGCAGGCGGTGCGCGACATTATGGAGAAGGAAGGCGTGGCGCTGGAGGAGATTGCCTATGTGGGCGACGATGTTGTGGACCTGCCGGTGATGCGCTTGTGCGGACTGGCTGTGGCTGTCGCGAATGCCCGGGAGCAGGTGAAGGCCGAAGCGCATTACGTTACGCAGCATGCGGGCGGCGAGGGCGCGGGACGCGATGCGATTGAGTTTATTTTGCGCGCGAAGGGGCTGCTGGAGCAGTGCATCGAGGCATCTATCGATGAGGGGAATCCGGTGCCGGGCTCGATGGATATTGGCAAGGGCGAGGATTTGAAATGAGTGCAACGGGAGAAAGCATGAGCGCGGAACAAAAGCGGGCAGTGGTGCTTTTGAGCGGGGGGCTGGACTCGGCGACCGTGCTGGCCATTGCGCGCAGCGAGGGGTTTGAGCCGTATGCGCTTTCGTTCTCATACGGGCAGCGGCATATCTGGGAGTTGATGGCTGCGGAGCGGGTTGCGGCGGCGATTGGGGTGGCCGGGCATCGCACGGCGACGATTGATTTGCGCATCTTTGGCGGCTCGGCGCTGACGGCTGAAATTGCGGTGCCGAAGGGAAGGTCGGCGGACGAAATGTCGCACGGGATTCCGATCACTTATGTACCGGCGCGCAATACTATTTTTCTGTCGTTTGCGCTGGCGTGGGCCGAGGTGCTGGGGGCCAGCGATATTTTTATTGGAGTGAATGCGCTGGATTATTCGGGCTATCCGGATTGCCGGCCGGAGTTCATTGAGGCTTTTGAAACGATGGCGAACCTGGCGACCAGGGCTGGGGTTGAGGGCCGGCAGCGGCTGAAGATTCATACGCCGCTGATTGCGATGTCGAAGGCTGAGATTATTCGCAAGGGGATTGAACTGGGCGTGGATTATGCGTTGACCAGCAGTTGCTATGATCCTTCTGCGAGCGGGCAGCCGTGCGGGCAGTGCGACTCCTGCGTGCTGCGGCGGAAGGGTTTCAGGGAAAACGGGATTGAAGATCCGCTAGAGAAGAACAGGGAACAGGGACTGAGGGACTAAGTATAAGACAGCAGGGATTAGGCGATCTGGATGAGCTATGCGGTTAAAGAGATCTTTTACACGTTGCAGGGGGAAGGCGCGCAGGCGGGGCGTGCGGCGGTCTTTTGCAGGTTTGCGGGATGCAATCTTTGGACTGGGCGCGAGGCGGATCGGGCGACGGCGGTCTGCAAGTTCTGCGATACGGAGTTTGTTGGTGTGGATGGAACGGGCGGGGGAAAGTTCGAGCGGGCTGAGGCGCTGGCGGATGCGGTGGCGCGCGAGTGGCCTGATACATCGCAGGGTAAACGGTTTGTGGTTTGCACTGGAGGCGAGCCGCTGCTGCAGATGGATTCTGCTTTCATTGATGCGCTGCATGAGCGCGGATTCGAAATTGCGGTCGAGACCAACGGCACGATCGCTGCGCCCGTTGGAGTGGATTGGTTGTGCGTGAGCCCGAAGGCGGGCGCAGAGCTGGTGCAAAGGCGCGGCAGCGAGTTGAAGCTGGTTTATCCGCAGGCGGGGTTTGGGCCTGAGCAGTTTGAGGGGCTCGAGTTTAAGAGTTTCTTTTTGCAGCCGATGGATGGGCCGGATCAGATTTTGAACACGCAACGCGCGGTTCGCTATTGCATGGAGCATCCGCGCTGGCGGTTGAGCTTGCAGACGCATAAGCTGGTGGGGATTCGCTAGATGCGTGGCAGTACAGAATGGTCGATTCCCTGGTCTCAAAGGGGAGACCAGGGGCGCCCAGATTTATTGGTTGGGATAGATGGTCAAGCTAACTGGGTTTTCATCGGGCTGGACAAGCCACACTTTTCGGTCCTTGTAGTAATTGAGCAGCTCGGCGTTGTGCGCGGCGTCCATTTCGCGCGCCCAGATGACTTTGGATGCGTCGATGTCGGGCGCGTTGTAGACCCACTCGTCGAGCGAACTGTGTTGGGGTGCGTAGCGGACGAGGACGAGTTGCTTTCCGGGCAGGCTGCGGAGCTTGTCTTCGAGCTGCTTGCGTGCGACGCCGAGGTGTCCGGGGCCTGTCCAGTTGGAGGCCCAGGAGCCGCTGGGCCAGCGGGCGAGACCGAGATGCAGAGGCTCAGCGCCGACGCGAACCACGGCGAGGGCGAAGAGCAGCGTGAGGGTGAAGCGCAGCATGGCCGCGCCGACGGGCTGTCCACCGGGCTTCCATAGGCGCAGGTGGCGCATCATCTGGAGGCCGAGTGCGTAGATAGCTGCGGCAGTGGCGGCAAAGTAGTGGGGGCTGATGAATGTTCCCAGCAGGACACCGACGATGGCGATGGAGACGCAGACTGTGAGCAGGCGGAGGCGGTGATCGAGGATGGCGCGGCGCAGCATGATGAGTGGAGGCAGCAGTGCGAAGCCGGCGTAAAAGAGGACGGTTCGAAAGGGTTTGAGGAGCAGGGTTTCAAGCAGGAAGCCGGATAGAGTATGAAGGCGGCTGACAAAGCCGAGCTCTTCTCCAACGTAGAAGTCGCGCATGACCTTGTGGTTATAGACGGGCTCGGGCAATGGCGATTGCCAGATCCAGTAAGGGGCAACGGCGTAGGTGTCGCGGTCCACTTTGTAGGGCGGCGTGAGGGGATTGCCGAAGACGCGATAGTCGTAATATGCCATCCAGGCACCGGCGGCGACGATCAGGAGCAGGGGCAGCGCGGTGCGGCGAAAGACTGTCGCGGCGGACGGGCGATGCTTGCTCTTGAGCATCCAGTAGCCCAGTGCGGCGGCGACGGGAAGGCAGAGGAGAACGCCTTCCGAGGGTCGGCTGAGGGCAAGGAGAATGATTCCAATTGCAAGCAGCAGAGCCTCGCGCTGACGGGTGGTGCGCATGAATCGCGGCAGGGCGCCGAGCACCAGCGCGCCGCCGAGAGCCGCGACGGCACCGGCGCCGGCATAGGTGTTGATCCAGTAGCTGAAAAGGCCGAGGCGGACGATTGCCAGCAGTCCGCCGAGCAGAGCCCATGTGGGCGGCAGCCAGGCCTGGAGCATCCAGCAGAAGGCGGCGCACATCAGCGCCGTGACAATGAGCAAGCCAAACCATGGATTGCCGAACAGGACCTTGCCCGCGGCCAGCACCAGTCCCTGCGCGGGAAAGTACATGGACATGTAGGTTGGGCGCAGGATGATCTGGAAGCTCTCAAAGTGCATCCACATGGCTGGAGTGGGGTTGGTGAGCCGGCCGAGCGCATAGGTGTTGCCTGCGAGCAGAAAGCTGAAGTCGTCTTGCACAAAGGGCAGGGGGATGGGGCAGAAGGGAACTATGGCAAGGCGCAGGAGCAGCGCGGAGACGCCGACGAGAAAGACAGACAGGCGTTTTTTGTGTGCCAGGCGTGCAAAGGCGCGCTCGATGCGGGAGAACCAGGAGGAGCCGAGCCGGGGCCAGAGGAATGCCACCGCGACGGCGATCAAGATGACACCAGCCTCGATGAGGATGAGCGAGGGCTGGTTGTTTGAGCCGGGAGAGACATTCATATTCGGCGGACTCACTCCTTAACGGTTCAAGATGCTGCTGGCGTTGGCGGTTCAATGCGAGGGCGATTTTTGTTGTGTTGCAGGTGTGTAGGTGGTGAGCGTTGCGGGCTCATTGTCGGGATGAAGCAACCAGACTTTGCGATCGTTGTAGTAGCGAATCAAGTCAGCATCCTGAGCGGCATCCATCTCGCGCGCCCAGATTACTTTTGAGTTGTCGATGTCGGGATCGTTGTAGACCCAGTCGTTGATGGTGTTGTGGCCGGCGGGATAGCGAACGATGACGAGTTGTTTGCCGTGCATCTGCTCAAGCTGCTGCTGGATCAGGGCGCGGGGAAGGCCGGCTTGGCCGGGGCCGCTCCAGAGCGATGTCCAGGCTCCGCTGGGCCAGTAGGCGAGGCGGAGGTGGAGCGGTTCCGCGCCGAGACGAAGCGCGGCAAGGGCAAGGCAATTGAAGACAGTGAAGCGCAGGAGTGCTGCGCCGATGGGTTGGCCGCCGGGCTTCCATTGGCGCAGGTGGCGCATCATTTGCAGTCCGATGGCGTAGAAGGCCGGTGAGACTGCCGCGAAGTGGTGGGGGATGGTGAAGGTTTCCAGAGCCGCGCCGCAGACTACGACGAACACGCAGATCACCAGGAATCGGATGCGGCGATCTTTGAAGACGTGGCTGAGCATGAACAAGGGCGGAAGCAGGGCGATGCCGGCAAAGAACATCAGGGTTCTGAAAGGCTTGAAGAGCAGTGTCTCCGACAGGAAGCCGGGGACGGTTTGAATGTGTTTGGCATAGGTTAGCTCTACGCCAACGAAGAACTCGCGCAGGTCTTCGTGATTGTATGTTGGCTGTGGCGGGGGAGCTTGCCAGATCCAGTAGGGAGCGGCCGCGTAGGTGATGCGCTGCACGGTATAGGGCAGGGTGCGCGGGTTGCCGAAGACGCGGTAGTCATAGTAGCCGAGCCAGGCCAGGGTTGCGGCGACAAGGGCGAGTGGGGCGGCCATGCGGAGGAGGAGTTGGCCAGGCTTGAGTCGATTTTTGCCGAAGAGCGCCCAGTATCCCAGGCCTGACAGGACCACAAGGCAGAGAATCATGCCTTCGTAGGGACGGCTGTAGGCGAGCAGGATTGCGCCCACTGCGGCTAACAGGGCGTCACGAAAGCGCCGGGAACGTTTGAAGCGAGGGAAGGCGCCGAGGACCAGCGCTCCACCGAGAGCGGCGAGCGAGGCAGCGCCGGAGTAGGTGTTGATCCAATAGCTGAACAAGCCAAGGCGAAGGATGACGAGGACGCCGCCGAGCAAGGCCCAGGAGGGCGGCAGCCAGGCTTGGAGCATCCAGCAGAAGGCGGCGCACAGGAGGGCGGTGACAATGAGCAGGCCGAACCAGGGATGGCCGAAGAGCACTTTTCCGGCGGCGAGGATGAGGCCTTGTCCGGGAAAGTACATGGACATGTAGGTAGGGCGCAGGGTGATGGCGAAGCTCTCGAAGTGGACCCACATGGCTGGGGTGGGATTGGTGAGGCGTCCGAGTGCAAAGGTGTTTGCCGAGAGCAGAAAGCTGAAGTCGTCCTGCACAAACGGCAGGGGAATGGGGCAGAAGGGCAGGATGGCGAGGCGCAGCACGAGTGCGCTGACGCCGACCAGCAGGACGGACAGGCGCTTTCTGCGGGCGAGGCGGGCGAAGGCTCGCTCGATGCGGGCGAAGAGGGGTGAGCCCATGCGCGGAAGTGCGAAGGCGACTGCGAGGAGGATGACGGTGAGGCCGCCCTCGATCAGAAGCAGAGACGTGCCGGTGGTGGGGCCTGGGGTCAGGTGCATGAATGGTTAGCCGAGTCCTTCTCCGCTTTGACGCTCGATTATGCTGGCTTACCGCGATCGCAGAGTATCCGCGTTCGCCTTGAATTGAGACACTTTTCCCGGAGCACGAAGAATTGCCGATCAGGTCACAATATCGCCGCCCCGGATGCTGATTGCATTTGAACTCTTTCAGCATTGTACGACGCGTTCAACTGCGCAATCGGGATCTGGCTGATGACAGCTCGATACCCCTGTTGGAACGCCAGTGAACGACTAGTTGAAGGCAAGGGCTGATTTTTCTTCCGGTAGTTTTCGGGCTGACGCTTCCATGATTAATCGTCCAACGCGGATTGATGGGCGCTCAATGCAGTAGTAACTTCCCAGGGCTACCAGCGGCATCACAATGAAGAGCGCAATGAGGCTGTGAAAGGGAACGAAGAGTTCTTGCCAGACATAGACGCTGTAGGAAACCGTCCCGAGCCACGCGAGAGGAGGAAATTGAAGCGGAACCGCGAACCGTGAGGATGGATGAAGGGTAGTAAACGCGATTAGGCCCGCGATGGAAACGGATTCATACAGAGGAGGTAACCATGCATAGGTCGCGATACAGAACACGAGACACGCACATCCAGGAAGTACGAGAAGCTTTGACCAGCGAGCGATGGTAGGCAGCACGCGGGGCTCAACACACAGTAGGGCGAGCAGGCATCCGACCAGCAGTGCATCGGCACGAACCTGAGTTTGGTTGTTGAGCAGGTTGTGATCATAATGTGCCCAGAAGAGCCACCGATAAGACGCGCACGCAATGGAGACGAAGATGGCAATCCATCGGCATCGGCGGATGCCCGCCAGCAACAGAATGCATGGCCATATCAAGTAGAACTGTTCTTCCAGCGAGAGTGACCAGAAGTGGCCAGTGATCGCACTGCCCGCGACTCCGGCGTAGTTACGGTAGAAGAAGAAACAGGCGCGGAATCCCGCAATCGATATTAGCCGTGTACCTGTGAGGCGGTCAAAGAGGATCAGAACAGCGAGATAAGTCCACGCCGCAGGCATCAAGCGGAAGAAGCGGCGGAGGTAAAAGCGCTTCAGGTCGATTGGCCCTTCAAGCAGTTTGGTGGTGATGAGAAAGCCGCTCAGTACGAAGAAGATGGTTACGCCGTGCTGACCTGTCTGCGTCCAAGGCCGCGCGTAGCGACCGAGGAGCGAGTCCTGGAAGTGATCGAACAGGACCAGCAGGAGTGCGATGCCGCGCCAGCCGTCCAATGTGGGAATGCGATTCATCGTTGTCGGTCACCTTGCATCCGATTGAATTGCGGCAGCGACGGTGGATGTTGCGCGCGGCCATTTGGATGGGCAATGCGCTACGCGGCTTTGGAGCCCCCTTCGACGTGGCGGTAGTACTCGCTGGTGACTTTTCTACCGGTAGCGCCGAAGGCGGGGGAGTGGATGAGGCCAACTTTGTGGGCCATGAAGCGGAAGGTGGTGCCGAGCACGCCGAGGCCATACTGCACGCTGCGTTTGAAGTTGATGGAGGAAGCTTCTTCAAAGTACTTCGTCGGGCATGAGATTTCGCCGATGTTGTAGCCGAACATGACAGCCTGGGCGATCATCTGGTTGTCGAAGACGAAGTCGTCGGAGTTTTCGAGCAGCGGTAGAGTCTCAAGCAGCTCGCGCGAGAAGGCGCGGAAGCCGGTGTGGTATTCCGACAGCTTGACGCCCATGCAGAGGTTCTGGAAGGCGGTGAGCATGCGGTTGAAGACGAACTTGTAAAGGGGCATTCCGCCTTTGAGGGCGCCGTTGCCGAGGATGCGGGAGGCGAGGACCATGTCGTAGACGCCGCTGGCGATCATGCCGGCCATGGCGGGGACGAGCAGGGGGGTGTACTGGTAGTCGGCGTGGACCATGACGACGATGTCTGCGCCGGCGGCGAGAGCTTCGCGATAGCAGGTCTGCTGGTTGCGACCATAGCCGTAGTTGTTGTCGTGCACAAAGGTCTGCACGCCGAGCCTTCTGGAAAGCTCCGCGGTCTGGTCTTTGGAGGAGTCGTCAACGAGGATTTTGATGTCTACGACATCGGACAGTTCGCGAACGGTTTTCTCGAGGGTTTTCTCGGCGTTATAGGCCGGCATGACGACCGCAATCCGTTTTCCGTTGATCATGATCTAGGCTCCTGAATCGAATATCGGCATCGGGGATGAGCTGCGTGAGTCTCAGTGCAGGTCAACAGCCGATTCCTGGGGGCGACGCATAGGGTGAAACAACTGCCGGAATCGAACCTGGCACTACCATCGATACCTTGCGGTTGGCATAGTAGTGCAACAACTCCAAATTATGAGTGGGACCCATGCCCGTTGCCCATACTACTTTGGGGCTATCGATGTGCGGTGAGTTGTACAGGCATTGATTGAGGGGGTTGTGGAGGGATGTGAAGCGCCGGAACACCGGATGCTGTGCGCGGTGGTTTTCAATCATGAGTTGGATAGGGTCGCGCTCTGCGCCGAAGTGGTGCGAGCATCGGACTTCAGTTCAATTCTTGTGGTGACCATTGATTCATCCCCTTCGTTACCAGGTATGTGATCAACGCCGTCCACGGCAGCGCCGCTATCAAATCCAATACGTAGTGCTCTCCGGTGGCCAGAGTAGCTACAGCCGTAAGAAACAGGAAGATACCGGTAGGGTACCGCATCAACCCCTTTGAATTGATAAACATCAGTAGCGCCCAAGTCAGGTGCATACTTGGCATGCAGTTGCGCGGAGCATTGGGGTCACCGACGTGAACGGGGCCGACTGCCGGGAACAGGATGTAGAGGGGGATGCAAAGGAGGCCTCCGAGGTAAACGCTAAACATCAGCCTTGTTCTGGTGCGTCCCGTTGTGGTGAGCACCGCCAAAAGGATGGTGACCAGCAACATCTTGTAGGCTTCCCCTACCGGCCACATCGCCCACGGACGAGCCAGGCACCATACCCGCACCGCGTGAGAGATTCCAAAATCCCATCTGGCAAGGAGGGAGTCATAGGTCACCGGGGTGAGGCGATTCACTAACGAGAATGCGCAGTTAGAGACGATTCCAAACAGGGGCATCATCACGGCCAGTTCAAGGGCGCCCATGTCCACTTTTTGGCGGCTTACCGACCAGATGTGCCTCCCAACCAGCACACCGCCGACGGTCACGCTCAGGAACGCAACGCCTCCGAATGACTTGGGAGCGGAAAGGGCCAGCACAAACTCGACAGCCCAAATGGAAATCAGCGCCCAGTTCCATGGGGTGATTCTTGGTCGAGGAAGGGTGAGGGCATTCGTCGTCATTATTCCGCTCGGGTGGCGAGGACAGTTTCGACTTTCGGTCCCGTCAAAGAGTATCGATGTGCGGCATGGCCAGGAGTGCCGCCGTCGGCGTCGCCGGTCTTCCGCCTGGCTCAGTCCGGGGCAACGGCATTTTCCTGGTTCGCCGGATAGGGCAGAACAACAGCCGGCAGGGAATCAGGCTCTACAAGCCATACCTTGCGGTTGGCGTAATACTGCAACAACTCCAAATTATGGGTGGCGCCCATGTCTCTTGCCCATACTACTTTGGAGCTATCGATATCGGGTGAGTTGTAAACCCATTCGTTGAGTGGGTTGTGGAGAGCGGAGTAACGGACGATGACGAGCTGCATTCCGGGCAGGTTTTCGAGGCCGGATTGGACGCGGTCGCGCTCGGTTCCGAAGTGGTCGGGCCCGTACCAGCGGTCGGTCCATTCTGAGGCTGGCCACTCTGGCAGCGCGATGTGGAGGGGACCAGGAAAGAGGCGCAGACAGGCCAGAACCAGGCAGACGGTTACCAGAAGGCGGACGATAGTTGCGCCGGCGGGCTGGCCGCTGGGGCGCCAGACGCGCAGGTGTCGCATGGCCTGCAATCCGATGGCGTAGAACACGGCGGTAAAGGGCGCGACATAGTGGGGGATGAGGAAGATCTCGATGACCATGCCGGCGGCGAGAATGAGCGCGCAAACGACCAGGAAGCGTATGCGCTTGTCGAGGAAGACGCGGCGGATCGTGAACAAGGGCGGAAGCAAAGCGATTCCGGCAAAAAACTCGAAGGTTCTGAGGACCTTTGCCAGGGTCTGGGGCAGGAATCCGGCGGCGCTGTGGATTTTGTTGAAGGCTTTGAGCTCGTTGTACTTGTAGAAATAGCGCAGCGACTCGTGGTTGTAGTTGGGTTCAGGGCGCGCAGACTGCCAGACGTAATAGGGCGCGATGGCATAGGTTGCGCGGTTCACGGTGTAGGGCAGCGTGGTTGCTTTGCCGAAGGCATGCAGGTCGTAATCGGCCATCAAAGCGGCCCCGGCGAAGACCAGCAGCAGCGGCAGAGCGCTCAAACGCAGCAGAGCGGCGGGAGTGGGGCGATTTTTGCCGTAGAGCAGCCAATGGCCGAGATAAGCCATGGCTGGGAGGCAAAGCAGCAGGCCTTCGTAGGGTCGGGTGGTGGCGAGGATCACGATGCCGATGGCGAGCAGAACCCCGTAGCGCAGGCGCGGCGTGCGGGTAAGCCGGGGCAGTGCTCCGAGGACGAGCGCGCCGCCGAGTGCGGCAATGGAACCACCGATGGAGTAGGAGTTGACCCAGTAGCTGAAGAGCTCAATGCGGAGGATGGCGAGGATGCCGCCGAGCAGCGCCCAGGTGGGTGGCAGCCAGGCCTGGAGCATCCAGCACAGGGCGGCGCACATGAGCGCGCCGACTACAAGAGCGCCGAACCAGGGATTTCCGAAGAGTACTTTACCGGCGGCGAGCACAACGGCCACCGAGGGAAAGTACATCGACATATAGGTTGGCCGCATGGAGATGTGGATGCTTTCGAAGTGCATCCACAGGGCGGGGGTGGGGTTGGTGAAGCGGCCTTGCGCAAAGGTGTTGGCGGCTAGCAGGAAGCTGAAGTCGTCAGGAATGAAGGGAAGGGGGATGGGGCAAAAAGGGAGGATGGCGAGGCGCAGCAGCAGGGCGGCGAGGCCGACTGCGGTTACGGCCAAGCCGCGACGTCGCGCAAGGTTTGCGAAGGCGCGTTCTATGCGCGAATAGAAGCCGGATGCGAGGTTGGGGAGAGCAAATGGAACAGCGCAGGCGATCGCCGTCAGGCCGGCTTCAATCAGCATCAACGACACGTTATTTTCGGGTGCTGAAGAAGGCAGCATATAGGTCTTGCGGCTCAGTTGTTGCGCGGGTCAAATGAAGAACGCAGCAGCGGCGCAGAGGAGACAGGGCCGAGGCCCCGGCTTTACCAAGCGCTGGATTTACCTTCGCAAGGATTGCGGGCCAAGTCCAGAGCAAAGTGAGGGGAGAGTACCTGCGACGCAATAGCGCTCCTGGGCGGCTCTCACGTCGGGAACGAAAACGGTGGATGAATCAGGAAGTGCGGGGGAGTTGGTTGAGAAGTCGTGGAAGGGTTAGGAGACGTAGCTGCCGAGTTTTGTACTGATGTTGGAGAACGCAGTATTCAGGCCAGTGGCGAGGCCTTTCATGCCGACAGTGGCTCCGAAGGCGATGAGAGCCACAACAAGTGCGTATTCAACCAGATCCTGACCCTCATCCTGCGTCATGAAGCAATGCAGCTTGAAGACCAGTCTGTTGATTGCGGTTGGCATTGTCCAAGCCTTAAAGATGGATTTTTTGAACGCAAAAAACGCCTTGCATGGGAGAGCCAACGCGCGCCGGGTAAGGCGAGGTCGACTCTCCCGCGAAGGAGCGAAACTGCTGGGGTTTTGCTGTCTTGCCCTCGCGGGTGAAGACTAGCTGACGTAGGAACCCAGCGTGGTGGAGATGTTGCCGAAAGCGGTGTTGAGGCCGCCAGCGAGAGCCTTCATGCCGGCAGTGGCGCCGAACGCGATGAGAGCAACAACCAGGGCATATTCAACCAGATCCTGACCTTCCTCGCGGCTCGCCAGATCCTGGAACTTGACATACAGCTTGAGAAGCATGGTGTTCATTGTGGTTTCTCCATTTTTTGGTTGCGAGTCAGGTATGAATCCCTTTGCGGGGGAGAGCGTTTTTGGCACCTGTGACGGTGTTCGTAGCTCTCCAGCGAAGGAGCGGAACTGCTGCTGTTTGCTGTGCTGCGCCAGTGGAGCTGGAAACTAGCTGACGTAGGAGCCGAGGGTGGTGGAGATGTTGCCGAAAGCGGTGTTGAGGCCGCCAGCGAGAGCCTTCATGCCGGCGGTGGCGCCGAAGGCGATGAGAGCAACAACCAGGGCATATTCAACCAGATCCTGACCTTCCTCGCGGCTCGCCAGATCCTGGAACTTGACATACAGCTTGAGAAGCATCGTGTTCATTTT
>Ga0302320_10007483_pt1 | contig 24056 bp, 19 predicted proteins | sample Bog_T0_3_FD_202130 | JGI IMG/M metagenome (GOLD analysis project Ga0302320, IMG submission 202130) | Peat permafrost microbial communities from Stordalen Mire near Abisko, Sweden - Bog_T0_3 | ecosystem: Environmental > Terrestrial > Soil > Wetlands > Peat | place: Sweden: Abisko, Stordalen Mire...
CTGTTCGGTGGCGCCGGGGTCGGCAAGACCGTGCTGATCCAGGAGCTGATCCACAACCTTGCGAAGGAGCACGGCGGCCTCTCCGCCTTCTGCGGCGTCGGCGAGCGCTCCCGTGAGGGCAACGACCTGTGGCTCGAGATGAAGGAGTCAGGGGTGCTGGAGAAGACGATGCTGGTCTTCGGCCAGATGAACGAGCCGCCGGGCGCCCGCATGCGTGTCGCGCTCTCCGGGCTGACGATGGCCGAGTACTTCCGCGATCAGGGCCAGGACGTGCTGCTGTTCATCGACAACATCTTCCGCTTCGTGCAGGCCGGCTCGGAGGTTTCGGCGCTGCTGGGGCGGATGCCCTCGCAGGTCGGCTACCAGCCGACGCTCGAGACGGAGATGGGGCAGTTGCAGGAGCGCATCGCCTCAACCCGTGCCGGTTCGGTCACCTCGATTCAGGCGATCTACGTGCCCGCCGACGACCTCACCGACCCGGCGCCGGCGTCCGTGTTCGCCCACCTCAACGCGACGACGACGCTGAGCCGCGCGATCTCCGAGAAGGGCATCTACCCCGCGGTCGACCCGCTCGACTCGACCTCGACGATCCTCAAGCCCGACATCCTGGGCGACGAGCACTTCCGCGTCGCCAACCGCGTCAAGGAGATCCTGCAGCGCTACAAGGAGCTGCAGGACATCATCGCGATCCTCGGCATCGACGAGCTCTCCGACGAGGACAAGGTCACCGTCCAGCGCGCGCGCCGGATCGAGCGGTTCCTCTCGCAGCCGTTCTCGGTCGCCGAACAGTTCACCGGGACACCGGGCGAATACGTGCCGATCGCCGAGACGATCCGCGGCTTCGCCGAGCTGATCGAGGGTAAGCATGACGACGTCCCCGAGAGCGCCTTCTTCCTCAAGGGCACGATCGAGCAGGTGCTCGAGGCGGCCAACAAGAGCAGCTGATGGCGCGCAACCGGTTCGTGGCCGAGGTTCTCACGCCGGAGGGCGAGATCTTCAACGAGGAGATCGAGATGCTCTCGACGCGCACGACGGTGGGATCGATCGGTCTGCTCGCCAACCACGAGCCGCTGCTCGCGCGGCTCGAGCCGGCGGAGCTTCGCCTCTATCGCTCAGAGACCGACATCGTCCGCTTCGCGCAGGCCGAGGGCTACGTGCAGATGTCCCAGAACCACGCGCTGGTGCTGGTCGAGGAGGCGCTCGATCCGGCGAGCCTGAACGCGGCTGAGCTGACCGAGCGCGTGGAGGCGGCGCGACGCGCGCTCGACGCGGCGCCGGCCGGCAGCGAGGAGGCGGCCCGCGCCCAGCGCGACCGCCGGCGGGCGGAGGCGTTTCTCGCGATCGCCACCGGCGCGCACTAGGGCGCTCGCGCATGCGGGCCTTGCGTGGCGGGCTGAGCCGGCCACGACCCGGACAGCGCACTCGCGCCGCAACCGCGGCGCGAGTGCGGATGAACGCCGGGCCTCGTCGTTAAGCTTTCCCACATGACTTGGAGACCACTGCGCGCGCGACGCCTGCTTGCGCTCGGCGCATGTTCGCTCGCGATATCGGTCGCGGGCGGCGGCGCCGCCATTGCCGGCACGATCCACAGCCAGTCCAGCCCGAACTGGGCCGGCTGGGTGGCTCTGCCCGCCGCGCGCTCAGCGCGGATCGCCCAGCGCTTCATCACGATCAAGGCCTCCTGGGTTCAGCCGGCCGCGACCTGCACCCGCGGCCGCACGACCTTCGCGGCGTTCTGGGTTGGCCTCGGGGGCTACTCGCAGCGCTCACAGGCGCTCGAGCAGATCGGTACGGAGGCCGACTGCAGCAAGCTCGGCGAGCTCTTCTACTACGCCTGGTATGAGCTGCTGCCGGGCCCGCCGATCACCATCACCGGGATCAGGATCACCCCTGGAGACTCCGTCAGCGCTTCCGTGCACGTCAGCTCTGACAACGTGACCGTAACCCTGAAGGACCTCACCACCAACGCCAAGCAGTTCGTCAAGCGCGCCGTGATGCGGCGGCCGCCGCCCGACACGAGCGCCGCGGAGTGGATCGCCGAGGCGCCGTCCAATTGCAACGGCGACAACCACTGCCGCCCGCTGCGCCTGACCAACTTCGGCCAGATCGGCTTCACCTCGGCGTCGGTGACCTCGATCGGCAGCGCCGGCCGCCACAGCGGCCCAATCGACGATCCGGTGTGGGACAACGGCTCGATCGTGCTGAGCAGCAACGGCAGCCTCACCTACACGCCAAATGAGGAGAGCTACGCGCTGCCCAGCCTGCTGACCCGCGCCGGCACCGCGTTCACCGTCGCCTACGGAGTGGGCGGGCCGACCGGCCCGACCGGCCCGACTGGACCGACAGGCGCAACCGGCGCAACCGGCGCGACCGGCGCAACATCCTGACGTTGCACTGCGCCGGCGGCGCGCCGCGCGCCGGCCGGCGTGGCGACCGCGCCGGCGGTGAAGGCTCCGATAGCCTTGCGTGCGGATGAAAGCGGCGCGCGAACCGATCGGGGTGATCGGCACCGGTTACGTCGGGCTCGTCACCGCCGCCGGTTTTGCGGATCTCGGCAGCGATGTCTACTGCGTGGACATCGACGAGGCGAAGATCGACACGCTTGTGCGGGGAGAGGTCCCGATCTATGAACCGGGCCTCGCGGAGGCGATCGCGCGCAACCGCGACCGGCTGCACTTCTCGACCTCGGTGGCGGAGGCGATCGCCGGCGCGCGGCTGCTGTTCGTGTCAGTCGGCACGCCGCCGACCTACGCCGGCGACGCCGACCTGTCCGCGGTCCTCGCCGTGGTCGACGCGATGCCGGCCTCGGCCGAGCACGCGCTGGTGATGAAGTCGACGGTGCCCTGCGGGACGGGCCGCTCGATCGTCCGGATGCTCGCGCGGGAGGGCAAGGGCGCGCTGTCCTACGTCTCCTGCCCGGAGTTTCTGAAGGAGGGCACGGCGCTCGAGGATTTCAAATGCCCCGACCGGGTGGTCGTCGGCGACGACGAGGACGGCTGGGCCGCTGACGCCGTCAGCGAGCTGTACGCGCCGCTCGGCGCGCCGCTTTTGCGCACCGACGTCGCCAGCGCCGAGATGATCAAGCTCGCTTCCAACGCATTCCTGGCGACCAAGATCTCCTTCATCAACGAGATCGCGAACGTCTGCGAGGAGACCGGGGCAAACGTGCTCGAGGTGGCAAAAGGGGTCGGCCTCGACCAGCGGATCGGGCCGAAGTTCCTCTCCGCCGGGATCGGCTACGGCGGCTCGTGCTTCACCAAGGACGTCAGCGCGCTGAAGCTGCTCGCTGCCAACTCCGGTTACCACTTCCAGCTGCTCGGCTCGGTGATCGAGGTCAACGAGCTCCAGAAGCGCCGGGTCGTCTCGAAGCTGACGCGCCGCCTGGAGTCGCTGGCGGGCAAGCGGATCGGGCTGCTCGGGCTGGCCTTCAAGCCGAACACCGACGACATGCGCGGCGCGTCCTCGCTCGTGCTCGCGGCACGACTGACGGCCGAGGGGGCGACGGTCCGGGCGTTCGACCCGATCGCCACCGAGGAGGCCCGCAAGATCATGCCCGAGCTGGACTGCATGGGCAGCGTCGAGGATGTGATCGCCGGCGCCGACGCGATCGTGCTGGTCACCGAGTGGCCGCAGTTCCTCGCGCTGGACTGGGAGGCGGTCGCCGCCTCGATGAGCGGGAAGGTCGTGATCGACGGGCGCAACGCGCTGGACGCCGCCGCGGTCCGCGCCGCAGGCCTCGAGTACGAGGGAATCGGGATCGGATGAGTGCCGCCGGGCGCTGCGGGGGGGAGGGCCGATGCAGGCGGTGATCCTTGCCGGCGGCAGCGGGACGCGCCTTCGCCCGCTCACCTCGCGCGTCGCCAAGCCGGTCGTCACGCTCGTCGACCGGCCGTTCATCGTCTACATGCTGGACTGGCTGCGCCGCCACGGCTGCACCGACGTGATCCTCTGCTGCGGCTTTGGAGCGCAGGGCGTTGCGGCGGTACTCGGCGACGGCTCCGACTACGGCGTTGCCCTGCGCTACGTCGCCGAGTCGGAGCCGCTCGGGACCGGGGGCCCACTGCTGCTCGCGCGCGAACTGCTGGACGAGCGCTTCGTGGTCTGCAACGGCGACATCCTGACGGACATCGACCTCGGCGCGCAGATCTCCGAGCACGAGCACACGGGCGCCGCTGCGACCCTCGCGCTGGTCTCCGTCGAAGACGCCAGCGCCTATGGAATGGTGCGCCTTGCGCCCGATGACGCGGTCCTCGAATTCGTCGAGAAGCCGAGCGAGCCGGGCTCCGGCGGGGCCCTGATCAGCGCCGGCGCCTACGTGCTGCAGCGCAGCGTGCTCGAGCTGATCGCCCCGGGACGGCAGGTCTCGATCGAGCGCGAGGTCTGGCCGGCGCTGATCGGCACCGGGCTCTACGGCCACCGGGCCAACGGCTACTGGCTCGACATCGGCACGCCAGAGCGCTACCTGCAGGGCAGCTTCGACATCATCACCGGAGCCGTCAGGGTCGATGATCGTCCCGCTCGCGACTCGGGTGCGATCGGCGCTCGCTGCGAGATCGCCGACGACGCGACGATCGGCGAGCTGGTCGTGCTGGGGGAGGATGTCCGGGTTGGCTCCGGCGCTTCGATCGAGCGCTCGGTCGTGCTCTCGGGAGCACAGATCGGCGCCGGCTCCGTGCTTCGCGACAGCATCGTCGCCGAGCGTGCGAAGATCGGGCGCAATGTCGAGCTGCGCGATGGTGTGGTGGTCGGGGAGGACGCGCAAATCGCGGCGGGCCACCGCGTCGAGGCCGGCGCCAGGGTCGCTGCCGGGGAGCGCGTATGAGCACGCTTGACCGTGCGAGTATCGACGCGCTCGACTCCGGCCACATGCTGGGCGACATCCTCGCCATGCCGGAGCAACTCGGCGACGCTCTGTGGCGAGTCGAGTCCGCCGCGATCGAGCCGATCGAGACCGCGGGCGGGCTGATCGTGGCCGGCATGGGCGGCTCGGCGATGGGCGGCGCCCTGGCTCGCGCGGCGCTCGCCGACCAGGCCTCGCGCCCGATCCTGCAAGCCACCGGCTACGGCCTGCCGTCCTGGATCACGCCGGATACGACGGTGCTCTGCGCGAGCTATTCCGGCAACACCGAGGAGACGCTTGCGTGCTACGAGTCGGCGGGCGCGCTCGGGGCGCGGCGGATCGTTGTGACATCCGGTGGGAGGCTTGCCGAGCAGGCCCGCGGGGACTCGGTGCCGGTGATCCCGATCCCCGGCGGCTTTGAACCGCGCGCGGCGATCGCCTATCTGCTCGTCAGCGCGCTCGAGGTGGCCGCGCTGTGCGGCGCCGGGCCGCGCCTGGCGGCGGAGATCGACGTGACGGCGTCGCACCTGGAGGGGCTGGCTGCGCAGTGGGGGCCCGACGCCGGCGATGACGCGGAGCCCAAGCTGCTCGCCCGGAGGCTGCACGGCAGCGTGCCGGTGCTCGGCGGCGCCGGCCTGACCACCGCGATCGCCTACCGCTGGAAGACGCAGATCAACGAGAACGCGAGCATGCCGGCGTTCGCCGGCGAGCTCCCCGAGCTCGACCACAACGAGATCGCCGGCTGGATGGGCGCCGGCTCGCTCGGCCCGTTCAGCGCCGTTTTCCTCGACGATGGCGACAGCCACCCGCGCCTGCGCAGGCGAATCGAGCTGACCGAGCGCTTCATCGCGCCGCACGCGCATTTCACCGGTGTCGTCTGCTCGCGCGGCGAGAGCGCGCTCGAGCGAGTCTGCTCACTCGTGCTGTTCGGCGATCTGCTCTCCTGCTACCTCGCGGCACTGAACGGGGTGGACCCCACGGCGGCGCCGCCGCTGGAGGAGCTCAAGCAGCAGCTCGCCGCGTCCGAGTAGCGGAGCCGCCGGCCGCCGGCGCGCGTGTAACGTGTCGTGTCGCCCGCACTCCAACCTCCCGTGAGCCGATATCTCGCCATCGTGCCGGCCCTCAACGAAGCCGGGAGCATCGCGCAGATCGTGAGCGAGATCCTCCTGCACGCGGAGGAGTTCGACGTGCTCGTCGTCGACGACGGATCCGACGACGACACGGCGGCGATCGCGGCGGCGGCGGGTGCGCGCGTGCTCTCGATGCCGTTCAATGTCGGCATCGGCGGCGCCGTGCAGTGCGGCTACCTCTATGCCCGCGACAACGGCTACACGGTCGCCGTGCAGGTGGACGGCGACGGCCAGCACGATCCGCGTGACATTCGCCGCCTGCTGGCCGCGCTGGCCGAGGATCCGCCCGTGGAGATGGCCACCGGATCGCGTTTCCTCGGCGCGCAGGACGGCTACCGCCCGTCGCGCCCGCGCCGGGCCGGGATCCGCGTGTTCGCGTCGCTCGTCTCGCTGATCACCGGCCAGCCCGTGACCGACGCGACATCGGGCTTTCGCATGAGCGCGCGCCGCGGGATCGAGCTGTTCGCGCGCGACTACCCGCCGGACTATCCCGAGGTCGAGGCGATCCTGCTCCTGCACGCCCACCGCCTGCGCGTGCGGGAGGTGGCGGTGACGATGCGCGCTCGCACCAGCGGGCGCTCGGCGATCGCCGGCGGCGTCCAGCCCTACTACATGGCGAAGGTCCTGTTCGCCGTGTTCGTCGGGCTGCTGCGCAGGCGGCCGGCGCTCGAGCGGGACGAGTCGTGAGCGCGATCGTGCTCGCGGTCGCCAAGGCGCCGCCGACCTACCAGCGCGTCGCGGTGATCGCGATCGCCGTCCTTGTGCTCGCGCTGGTCGTCGAGCTGGTCCGCCGGCGGCGGCTGATGGAGCGCTACGCCCTGCTTTGGCTGCTGGCCGCGTCCGGCCTGTTCGTCCTCGGCGTGTGGCAGGGGCTGCTGACGACGCTGGCGACCGACGTCGGCATCCGCTCGGCCCCCAACGCGCTGTTCGCCCTCGGCTTCGCCTTCGTCGTGGCGTTGCTGCTGAGCCTGACGCTCGTGATCTCCCGTTTGAGCGACCAGAACAAGCAGCTGGCGCAGCGCCTGGCGCTGCTGGCGAACCGCCTGGAGGAGCTCGAGCGGGAGCCCCCCGAGCCGTGAGCGACGCCATCGCGGTCGTCGTGGTGACCCACAACTCGGCCGCGGTGCTTGAGCCGCTCGTCAGATCGCTTCAGGCGCAGCTGCGAGCGCACGATGAGCTCGTGATCGTCGACAACGCGTCGACCGACGACACGCTCGCGCAGGCGCGCCGCCTGGGGGAGCGCGCGCGGGTGATCGAAGCGGGCGCCAACGACGGGTTCGCCGCCGGCTGCCGGCTTGGCGCGCAGGCGAGCGCAGCGCCGCTGATCTTTCTCCTCAACCCCGACACGGTGCTCGCCGACGGCGCACTCGAGCGGCTCGCGGCGGTCGGCGCATCGCACCCTGGCTGGGCGGCCTGGCAGCCGGCCGTGATGCTCAGCGACGGAAGGATCAACAGCGCCGGCGGCGTCGTGCACTATCTCGGCATCGGCTGGGCGGGGCGCTGCGGCGCGCAGGCCGGCACGCTCGCGGCACTTCCGTATGAGACGGCCTTCCCGTCCGGCGCGGCGCTCGTCGTCCGGCGCGAGGACTGGCTGGCGCTCGACGGGCTGCGCGACGACTACTTCCTTTACGGCGAGGATCTCGACCTCGGCCTGCGCCTGTGGCTATCCGGACGTGGCGTGGGTGTCGAGCCGCGCGCCCGCGTGATCCACGACTACGTATTCGAAAAGGGTCCGCAGAAGTGGTACCTGCTCGAGCGAAACCGCTGGCGCACGCTGCTCGCCACCTATCCGCTCGCGCTGCTGGCGGCGCTCGCCCCGGCGCTGGCGGCGGGCGAGCTTGGAATCCTTCTGATCGCGGCGCGCGATGGCTGGCTGAGCGAGAAGCTGCGGGCGCAGCTCGCGACCGTCGCGGGCTTGCCGCGCACGCTCGAGCGCCGCCGCGCCGTTTCGCTCACACGCCGGATCGGGTCGGCGGCCTTCGCCGCGCAACTGACCGGTGAGCTTGACAACCCCAACCTTGCGCTGCCGCGGGCGGTTGCGATCGTGTCGCGCCTGTACTGGCGGATCGCACGGCGCCTGCTGCATTAAGAGAGCTCAGCTAGGATCGCCCACCGGTGGCCCGCGCGTGTCGATGATCCTGTCATGGGTCCTGTTCCCGCTGGTTCTCGCGGCGGTCGGGCTCGGTTGGGGCGCGCTCGTCGAGTGGGCCGCCGGCGAGCGCAGCGTCGGGGTGCTTGCGATTCCGCTCGGGCTCGCGGGCGCACTCGTGGTCGCGGGGATCTTCACGATGTTCTCCTTCAGCGCGCCGGCCGCGGCGCCGGTCGTGGCGGCCGGGGCGCTGGCCGGCCTGGCGCGAGCCTGGCGACGCACGGCAATCCCACCGGCGGCGCTCGTCGCGGCGCTCGGCGTGCTGGCGGTCTACGGCGCGCCCGTGATCCTCAGCGGCGAAGCGACGTTCCTCGGCTACGTGCGCCTCGACGACACCGCGACCTGGCTGGGCTTCATCGACCAGTTCTTCGCTCACGGCCGCTCGCTCTCGACGTTGCCGAGCTCGACCTACCAGCTGCTGCTCTACACCAACCTGACCACCTCCGGCTACCCCTCCGGCGCCTTCATGCTGGCGGGCGTCGGCCACTGGATCACCGGCATCGACTCGGCCTGGATCTTCCAGCCCTACCTCGCGGTGTGCGCGAGCGCGCTCGCGCTGTGCTGCTTCGAGCTGCTCGCGCCGGTCGTGGAGAGCGCCTGGCTGCGGGCGTTCGCGGCCTTCATCGCCGCCCAGTCGGCGCTCCTGTTCGGCTACGCGGCCTGGGGCGGGATCAAGGAGCTGACGGCTGCCTTCCTGTTCGCGCTCGGGATCGCCGCGACGGCGAGGCTGCTCGCCGCCGAGCGGCCGAGAGCCCGTGCGATGGTGCCGGTGGCGGTCGCCGGAGCGGCGCTGATCGTGACGCTCGGCCCGGGCGTCGTGGTCTACGTCGGCCCGGTCGCGCTCGTCCTGTGCGGCGTCCTGGCATGGCGCTTCAGCCGTGGCGCCAGGCTGTTCGTAGGCGCGCTCGTGGCGATCCCGCTGACGGCGCTGCTCGCACTGCCGGCGTGGCCGACGCTGTCGGCCTACCTGAACGCCAACAGCGCGTTCTCCACCGTCAGCAGCTCAACGGCCGCCGTCACCTCAAACCGCGCGACCGCCTACGGCAACCTTACCTCGGCGCTGCGCGCGATCCAGCTCGGCGGGATCTGGATCGACGGCGACTTCCGCAGCTTCCCCTCGCCGCCCCCGTCGCTCGTCAACCACGTGCTGATCTATCTCGTCTTCGCCGGCGCGCTGTTCGCGCTCGGCTGGACGCTTCGGCGGCGCAGCCCGGCGCTGGCGCTCTACGTGGGCGTGGCGCTCATTTCGATCGTCGTGCTCTCGCTGCTGGGCAGCGTCCCCTGGGTGATGGGCAAATCGCTTGCGATCTCCTCGCCCGCCGTGCTGCTGGCGGGGATGACCGGCGGCGCGATCCTGTTCAACGCGCGGCGCACGACCGCGGTCATCGCCGGCGTGGTGCTGCTGGGCGCGATCGCCGGGGGCGTCCTGTGGTCGAATTACCTCCAGTACCACAACGTGACGCTCGCCCCGCGCGCGCGGCTCTCCGAGTTCGAGACGATCAGCAAGCTGACCGCCGGCAAGGGCCCGGTCTTCATCAACGAGTACGAGATCTATGCCGACCGCCACTTCCTGCGCGACGCGGCGCCGGTCGAGCCCGCGGAATACCGGCCAGTCAACCTGCCGACGCTCGGCAAGGCGCTGCTGACCGACTCGGCGTGGGCCAACATCGACTCCTTCGGCGTCGACACGCTCGCGCCCTACCGCTCGCTGGTGCTGCGGATCGGGCCGACCGAGGGCCGCCCGCCATCGATCTACGGCCGCGCGCCGGTCTGGACCGGCACCTACTACCAGCTCTGGCAGCAGCCGGCCAAGCCGGCCGAGCGCGTGATCAGCCAGGTGCCGTTCGGCGACATCACCGCCGACGCCTACTGCGGCATGGCGTCCAACGTCACCCCGCCGGATCAGCCGCTGTGTCCGATCGCCCCGGCCGGCGTGCCGTCCTGCGCCACGGTCCACTCGCTCGCCTCCAGCGCCCTCGCCGACGGCGGCGAGCTGCTCGCCTACGAGCGTCCCAATCCGATCGTCGTGCGTGGCACCTCCACGCAGTGGAGTGGCGGCTGGGACGCCGATCCCTCGAGCGGCACGCTCACGCCGACCGCGGGCGGCGCGACCACGACCGCGCACATCGTGATCGCGCATCCGGCGCGCGAGTACCAGCTGTGGCTCGGCGGCAGCTTCATCCGCGGCTTCGTGGTTGATGTGGACGGCCGCCGCGTCGGCTCGGTGGCCAACCAGCTCAACCCGCCCGGCGGCTACAACCGGATCGGTGTGCCGCTGAAGCTCGCGCCGGGCGCGCACACCATCACCATCACCTATCCGAACGCCAGCCTCGCGCCCGCAAGCGCCGACAGCGACTACTACACGTCGCTGTTTGCAATAGCGCTCTCGCCGCCGGACTCGCTGATGCATTACACCGAGGTCTCACCGGCGCACGCGCAGTCGCTCTGTGGCCACTCGCTCGACTGGGTCGAGATCGTCAAGCCGGCCTGAGCTGGGGGGGCCGTGCGGGCTGGTGCATGCACCAGCCCGTCGGGCGGCGCATGCGCCGCCCGACGGATCGGTGCATGCACCGATCCGAACAACCTTGACAATCATGTGGTAGGGTTGGCGAGGCGCGATGGATGCACTGACGATCAACGAAGCGGCGCAGACCAGCGGCTGGTCGCCGCGGATGCTGCGCTACATCGAGGGGGCCGGGCTGCTCGAGCTTCCCCGCTCGGCCGGCGGTTACCGGCTCTACGGCCCGGCTCAGCTGCAGCGCCTGCGCACGCTGCGCGAACTGCTCGCCGGCTTTGACTTCGGGCTCGCCGAGCTCGGCTTCGCGCGGCGCCTGCGCAGCGAGCCGCGGCTGGCCAGCGCCGTCGAGGAGTGGTTCGAGACCGAGCCGGCGCGGCCCGAGCACGTCGCGGCCGGCGACTGGCTGCGCTGGGAGCAGGAGAAGCACCAGGCGCTGATCGCCGCCGCCACCGCCGACACCAACGACCTACTGGAGGCCGCATGACAGGACCAGCAACGCTCACCGCCGAGGACTTCAAGGTCGCCGACCTGGCGCTCGCCGAGTTCGGCCGCAACGAGATCCGCCTCGCCCAGCACGAGATGCCGGGCCTGATGTCGATCCGCGCCGAGTTCGAGGCCGCCCAGCCGCTGAAGGGCGCGCGGATCACCGGCTCCCTGCACATGACGATCCAGACCGCCGTGCTGATCGAGACGCTCGTCGCGCTCGGGGCGCAGGTGCGTTGGTGCTCGTGCAACATCTTCTCGACCCAGGACCACGCAGCCGCCGCGATCGCCGTGACGGGCGTGCCCGTGTTCGCGTGGAAGGGGGAGACGCTCGAGGAGTACTGGTGGTGCACCGAGCGCGCGCTGCGCTTCCCCGACGGCGGCGGTCCCAACATGATCCTCGACGACGGCGGTGACGCGACCCTGCTGGTGCACAAGGGCGCCGAGTTCGAACGCGCCGGCGCCGTGCCGGACCCCGCGAGCGCCGAGAACGAGGAGTTCCGCCTGATCCTTGAGCTGCTCGGACGCTCACTGGCGGAGGATCCGCAGCGCTGGACGAACGTCGCGGCCGCCGTGATGGGCGTGACCGAGGAGACCACCACCGGCGTCCACCGCCTCTACCAGCTGGCCGAGACCGGCGATCTCCTGTTCCCGGCGATCAACGTCAACGACTCGGTGACGAAGTCGAAGTTCGACAACCTCTACGGCTGCCGACACTCGCTCGTCGATGGCATCAACCGCGCCGTCGATCTGATGCTCGCCGGCAAGACCGCCGTGGTCTGCGGCTTCGGTGACGTCGGCAAGGGCTCGGCGGAGTCACTGCGCGCGCAGGGCGCGAAGGTCATCGTCACCGAGATCGACCCGATCTGCGCGCTGCAGGCCTCGATGCAGGGCTATTCGGTGCTGACGCTCGCCGACGTGCTGGGGACCGGTGACGTCTTCATCACCTGCACGGGCAACAAGGGGATCATCACCGTGGCCGACATGGCGGCGATGAAGCACCAGGCGATCGTCGGCAACATCGGCCACTTCGACAACGAGATCGACATCGCCGGGCTCGAGAGCTACCCGGGAATCGAGCGGATCAACATCAAGCCGCAGGTCGACGAGTGGCGCTTCCCCGACGGCCACTCGGTGATCGTGCTCTCCGAGGGCCGGCTGCTGAACCTCGGCAACGCCACCGGTCATCCGTCGTTCGTGATGTCGAACTCCTTCTCCAACCAGACGATCGCCCAGATCGAGCTGTTCACCCGCAACGACGAGTACGAGAAGCGCGTCTACGTGCTGCCCAAGCACCTCGATGAAAAGGTCGCCCGGCTGCACCTCGACGCGCTCGGGGTCAAGCTGACGCGCCTGACCGACGAGCAGGCGGCCTACATCGGCGTGCCGGTGGCGGGGCCGTACAAGCCCGACCATTACCGCTACTAGCCGGTGGCCCCGGGTAGGGGTGTCGTGGCCGCCGGACGCCCTTCCGGCGCCGCTTCGCGCCGCCTCGCGCTGACCCGCGCCGGGGCGGCGCGAATCGCCTGGGCGGACGGTCAGATGCCGGTGCTCGCGGCGATCCGCGAGCGCTTCGCGCGCGAGCGCCCGCTCGCCGGGCGCCGCGTCGCCGCCTGCCTGCACGTCACGGCCGAGACGGCGAACCTCGTGCGCGCACTGGTGGCGGGCGGCGCCGCGGTCTCGCTCTGTGCGGCCAACCCGCTCTCCACCCAGGACGACGTGGCGGCGGCGCTTGCGGCCGAGCACGGGGCGGAGGTGTTCGGCGTGCGCGGCGAGGATCGCGCGGCCTACGAGCGGGCGCTCGCGCAGCTGATCGATCGCGCGCCACAGATCCTGATCGACGACGGCGCCGAACTGATCGTCTGCGCCCACCGCGATCGGGGCGCCGCCGCGCGGGCGTTGCTGGGAGCCACCGAGGAGACCGCCACCGGGCTCGTGCGACTGCGCGCAATGGAAGCCGAGCAGGCGCTGCACTGCCCCGTGCTGGCGGTCAACGAGACGCTCACCGAGCGCGTCTTCAACGACCGCTACGGCACCGGGCAGTCGACGCTCGACGGCCTGCTGCGCGCCACCAATCTACTGCTGGCGGGGCGCGCGGTCGTCGTGCTCGGCTACGGGTCGGCGGGGCGCGGCGTGGCGCAGCGGGCCAAGGGCGCCGGCGCCGCCGTGATCGTCTGCGAGGTCGACCCGGTCGCGGCACTCGAAGCGCGGATGGAGGGCTATGAGGTGATGAGCGCGCTCGCGGCGGCGCCGCGCGGCGAGGTCTTCATCACCGTCACCGGCGTCCCGGACGTCCTGCGCCGCGAGCACTTCGAGCTGATGCGCGACGGCGCGGTGCTCGCCAACGCGGGCCATTTCGACGTCGAGATCGCCCTGCGCGAGCTTGCGCAACTGGCCGCCGCGCCGCCGCGGGAGGTCCTGCCACTGGTCGACGAGTACGAGATCGCCGGTCGGCGGCTGCACCTCGTCGCCAAGGGCCGAGTCGTGAACCTCGCCGCCGCCGCCGGCCATCCGGGATCGGTCATGGACCTGTCGTTCGCGGCGCAGGCGCTGGCGGTCGCCGGCCTCGCCGGCCACGGCGGTGAGCTTGCGCCCGGCGTGCACCCCGTCGCCGCGAGCGTCGATGCCGAGATCGCGCGCCTGAAGCTCGCGGCGCTCGGCATCGAGATCGACGCGCTGAGCGAGCATCAGGAGCGCTACCTGCGCCCGTTCGGCCGAATCCACTAGCGTCCGGCGGCGAATGCGCGCGATGGTGCTAGCCGCCGGCCTGGGCACACGCCTGCGGCCGATCACCTACGAGATCGCCAAGCCGATGGTGCCGGTGCTCGATCGGCCCGTGATGGCGCACATCGTCGACCTGCTCGAGCGCCATGGCGTCGATGAGATCGTCGCCAACCTGCATTACTTTCCCGACCCGATCCGCGACTACTTCGGCGATCGCGTCGCCTATCGCTTCGAACCGGAACTGCTGGGCACCGCCGGGGGCGTACGCAACTGCGCCGATCTGCTCGGCGAGGGGACCTTCCTCGTGATCTCCGGCGATGCGCTGACCGACATCGACCTGGGCGCGCTGCTCGCGAGCCACCGCGAGCGCGGCGCGATCGCGACCGTCGCGGCGCGGCGCGTCGACGACACGCGCGAGTACGGCGTCGTGGTGCACGACGGCGACGGGCGGATCACGGGCTTCCAGGAGAAGCCGGAGCCGGCCGAAGCGCTGTCCGATCTCGGCAACTGCGGCATCTACTGCCTCGAGCCCGCGATCTTCGACCACTTCCCGCCGCGAGCGTTCGTCGACTGGGCGCAGGATGTGTTCCCGGCGCTGCTCGCGAGCGGCGCGCCGTTCTACGTGCATCAGATCGAGGAGTACTGGAACGACGTCGGCTCACTCGCCGAGCTGCGCCAGGGGACCTTCGACGCGCTCGCCGGGAAGCTTCGGATCGAGGTCGCCGGCCGGGAGCTCGGGCCTGGTGTGATCGTCGGCGAGGGTTCGCCGATCGACGCCGTGGAGTCGCTCGAGGGTTCGGTCTGGATCGGCCGCGACGTCTCGCTCGGCGCCGGTGTGCGGCTGCGCGGGCCGCTCGTGATCGGCGACGGAGCGCGTGTCGGCGAGGGCTCCGCGCTGCGCGAGACGATCATCTTCCCGGGCACGCAGGTGAGCGCTCACTCGATCCTGATCGGGGCCATCGCCGGCCACGTCGGTATCGCCGCAAGTCTTCGCCCGCGCGCGCGCTGAGGGCGTCCGCGGCATTGGTAGGCTGAGGGTATGGGTATTCTCGAACGCGCCCTCAATGTTGGTGAGGGCAAGCAGTTCCGCCGCTACGAGCAGCGAGTCGCCGAGATCAACGCATTCGAGCCGGAGCTCGAGCTGGACAGCGACGAGGAGCTGCGCGCGCGGCTCGACGTCCTGCGCGAGCGCGCGCGCGGCGGCGAGTCGCTCGACGATCTGCTGCCGGAGTGCTTCGCGATCGTCCGCGAGACCGGCAAGCGGCACATGCACATGCGCCATTTCGACGTCCAGCTGATCGGCGGCATGGTCCTGCACGGCGGCTCGATCGCCGAGATGAAGACGGGCGAGGGCAAGACGCTGACGGCGACGCTCGCGGTCGTGCTCAACACGCTCGCCGGCAAGGGCGTCCACGTCGTCACCGTCAACGACTACCTTGCCCGCCGCGATGCAGAATGGATGACGCCGATCTATGACGCACTCGGCGTCACGGTCGGCATCCTGCAGTCCCAGCAGCCCACGGAGGAGAAGATCGGCGCCTACGCCTGCGACGTCACCTACGGCACCAACTCCGAGTTCGGCTTCGACTACCTGCGCGACAACATGGCCTCGAGCCTTGAGGAGAAGGTCCAGAACGGCGGCCGCCGCGACGAGAACGGCAGGCCGATCACCGCGCACAGCTTCGCCATCGTCGACGAGGTCGACAACATCCTGATCGACGAGGCCCGTACGCCGCTGATCATCAGCGGCGCCCCGGAGCAGGCGGCCGACCTCTACGTCAAGTTCGCCGGCCTCGCGCCGACGATGGTCCCAGGGAAGATGCCGGAGGGGCTCGACCCGCGCACCAAGAAGGAGTTCGTCGCGGACTTCGACTACGAGTACGACGAGAAGTACAAGACCGTGGCGGTGACCGAGCTGGGCGTCGCCAAGGCCGAGCGCTTCCTCGGCATCGATCACCTCTACCGCGCCGAGAACGGCACGCTTGTCAACCACCTGCAGCAGGCGCTGAAGGCCGAGTCGCTGTACAAGCGCGACGTCGACTACCAGGTCGTCGATGGCGAGGTGAAGATCATCGACGAGTTCACCGGCCGCACGCTCGAGGGGCGTCGCTGGTCGGAGGGACTGCACCAGGCGATCGAGGCCAAGGAGGGCGTGCGCGTCCAGGAGGAGAACCAGACGCTCGCGACGATCACGCTGCAGAACTACTTCCGCCTCTACGGCAAGCTCTCCGGCATGACCGGCACGGCGCTGACCGAGGCGACCGAATTCATCAAGATCTACAAGCTGCCGGTCGTGCAGATCCCGACCAACCGCCCGATGGTCCGCGCCGACCGAAACGATCAGGTCTACAAGACCAAGGAGGGCAAGTGGTCGGCGGTCGAGCGCGAGATCGCGGCGCGCAACGCGGCCGGCCAGCCGGTGCTCGTCGGCACGATCTCGGTCGAGGTCTCGGAGCTGCTCTCGGCGCGCCTGCGCCGGCGCGGCATCGAGCACGCCGTGCTCAACGCCAAGCCCGAGTACGCGGAGCGCGAGGGCTCGACGATCGCCGAGGCCGGCCGGATCGGCGCGGTGACGATCGCCACCAACATGGCCGGGCGCGGCGTCGACATCAAGCTCGGCGGCAACGCCGAGCACCAGGCCCGCCTGGAATGCGCCAAGCTCGGGCTGCGCCCCGGCGACGAGGGCTTCGACGAGCACTTCACCGAGCTTTTGCCGACGCTCGAAGCGCGCCTCGAGGAGGACCGCCGGCGCGTGATCGAGGCAGGCGGCCTCTACATCGTCGGCACCGAGCGACACGAGTCGCGGCGGATCGACAACCAGCTGCGCGGGCGCTCGGGACGCCAGGGCGACCCCGGCGAGAGCCGCTTCTTCCTGTCCGCCGAGGATGACCTGATCCGCCTCTTCGCGGGCGACCGCATCTACCGGATCCTCGATCGCCTCGGCGGCGTCGACGTCGAGGGCAACGAGGAGCCGATCGAGGCCGGGCTCCTGTCCAAGCAGATCGAGAAGGCCCAGAGCAAGGTCGAGGAGCAGCACTACCTCGCCCGCAAGCACACGCTCGAATACGACGACGTGATGAACGAGCAGCGCCGCGTGATCTACGAGCTGCGCGACCAGGTGCTCGAGGGGGCCAACCTCTCGCAGGCCCGCACCGAGGTCGCCGGCGTGCTGGAGCGCACGATCGAGCAGTACACGGCGGGGGATTACGTCGAGGAGTGGGATACCGGCGCGCTGCTCGGCGCGCTGTCGGCGATCTACCCGGTCGGGATCGATGCCGCGCTGTTCGAACGCTCGCGCGTGGACCAGTCGGAGCTGCTCACGCTGGTGACCGAGGATGCGATCGAGCAGTACGACCGGCGCGAGGCCGAACTCGGCGAGGAGCTGATGCGCGCGCTCGAGCGCTTCCTGCTGTTGCAGATCATCGACGAGCGCTGGCGCGAGCACCTGCACGACATGGATTACCTGCGCGAGGGCATCCACCTGCGCGGCTTTGCCCAGATCGAGCCGCTCGTGGCCTATAAGAACGAGGCGTTCACGCTGTTTGAGGATCTGATGAACAGCGTCTGGACCGACTTCGCCCGGCTCGTCTTTCACGTCCAGGTGCAGCAGGAGGGTCCGAATGGGGACGGTGGCGCACCCGCGATGCTCCCGCGCTCCTACCAGCCGGCTGGCAGCTCCACCGGCGGCGCGTCCCGGGTCAGCTACTCATCCGGCGTCGCCCCGGGCGCCGGCGCGCTGGCGGCGGCCGCCGCGGAGGCGATCGCCGAGGCCGACGACGGGGCGCACGCCCAGCCGCCTGCACTCGCTGCCGTCGAGCAGCGCCGCGTCGGCTCCGATGAGCAGCTCGGCCGCAACGACCCCTGCTGGTGCGGCTCGGGCAAGAAGTTCAAGCGCTGCCACGGCGCATGACAAGCGGGCCCTCGTCCGAACCGACGCCGGCGCGTCTCGCGGCGATCCGCGACCAGCTCTCGCTGCTCGCGGACTATCTTTGACCCGGCGAAGCTCGCTGAGCGCATCGCCGCGCTCGAGACGCAGATGGGGGAGCCCGGCTTCTGGGACGACGCGGACGCCGCGGCGAAGCTCGGAGCCGAGCACGCCCGCCTGACGCGGCGCCTGGAGGGCTTCCGGCGCGTCGCCTCGGACGTCGAGGACCTCGAGGCGCTCGTCGAGCTGGCCGAGGACGACGAGGAGCTCGCGCGCGAGCTCGACGGCGCACTCGAATCGGTGGAAGAGCGCCTGCTCGCGCTGGAGGAGGAGCGCCTCTTCTCCGGTCCCTACGACGCAGGCGATGCGATCGTCACGGTCAACGCGGGCGCCGGCGGCACCGACGCGCAGGACTGGGCTGAGATGGTGCTGCGGATGGAGATGCGCTGGGCCGAGAAGCGCGGCTTCACGGTCGAGCTGCTGGAGGTCAGCCCCGGCGAGGAGGCCGGGATCAAGTCCGCCTCCTTCCGCGTCGGCGGCGAGAACGCCTACGGCCTCTACGGCTCCGAGAAGGGCGTCCACCGGCTGGTGCGGATCTCGCCGTTTGACTCGGCCAGCCGCCGCCAGACGAGCTTCGCCGGTGTCGAGGTCGCGCCCGTCGTGGCCGACGACGGCGAGATCGAGATACTCGACGACGACCTGCAGGTCGATACCTACCGCGCCAGCGGCGCCGGTGGCCAGCACGTCAACAAGACCGATTCGGCGGTTCGGATCACGCACCGCCCGAGCGGGATCGTGGTGCAGTGCCAGAACGAGCGCTCGCAGTCATCCAACCGCGCGACGGCGATGGCGATGCTGCGCGCGAAGCTCGCCGAACGTGAGGAGCGCGCCCGCCAGGAGGAGATCGCCCGCGCGAAGGGGGAGGCGCAGGACGTCAACTTCGGCTCGCAGATCCGCAACTACGTCGTGCATCCCTACACGATCGTCAAGGACCTGCGAACCAACTACGAGACCGGCGACGTCCAGCGCGTGCTCGACGGCGACCTCGATCCGTTCGTCCGCGCCTACCTTTTGTGGGCCTCGCGCTCGTGACCCTCTTGGCGGGCCCCTCCCTCGCCGACCTGGTCGAGAGTGCGCTTGCGGAGGATCTCGGCGAGGGGGACGTGACCAGCACGGCGACGGTGCCCAAGGACGCCTGCGCCCGCGCGCGCATCGTGCAGAAGGCCGGCGGCGTGATCTACGGGCTCGAGGCCGCGCTGCTCGCGTTCCGCTGGATGGACCCCGGGCTCTGCATCGAGGAGCGCGGTCCCGAGCGGGAGTGGCGCGAGGCGGGGGCGGTCGTGCTCGTCGTGTCGGGCAACGCGCGGGCGCTACTGGGCGCCGAGCGCACGGCGCTGAACTTTCTCGGGCGGCTGTCGGGCATCGCCACGGCGACCGCGCTCGCGGTGCGCGAGCTGGAGGGGACGACCGCGCGCGTGCTCGACACTCGCAAGACGACGCCGGGACTGCGGGCGCTCGAGAAGCAGGCCGTGGCCGCGGGCGGGGGCACCAACCACCGAGCCGGGCTCTACGACGCGATCCTGATCAAGGAGAACCACATCGCGACGGCGGGAGGCATCGCAGCGGCCGTCGCGGCCGCGCGGGCGCACGCGCCCGGCCTCGAGGTCGAGGTCGAGGTGCGCGGCGTTGCGGAGATCGACGCGGCGCTCGCCGCGGGCGCCGAGCGCCTGCTGCTCGACAACATGAGCGTTGAGCAGCTGCGCGCCGCCGTTTCGCGGGTGGGGGGACGAGCAGCGCTCGAAGCGAGCGGAGGCGTCACGCTCGAGACGCTGCGAGCCGTGGCAGGCACCGGCGTAGACTTCGTATCGATGGGCTCGCTGACGCACTCGGCCGCGGCGCTCGATCTGTCGCTGGGTCTGGAGCTACTGCGATGAAGGCGCTGCCGATGGCCGCCGAGGGCCCGGCGCTGCTTGACCCGTCGGAGATCGCCGCGCTCTCGGCGGAGATCCGCTCGCTCGCCCGGGCCCGCGACGCGGTGATCCTCGCGCACAACTACCAGCTGCCCGAGGTCCAGGACGTCGCGGACTTCGTCGGCGATTCGCTGGCGCTGTCCCAGCAGGCCGCACGCACGCAGGCGTCGACGATCGCTTTCTGCGGCGTGCACTTCATGGCCGAGACGGCGTCGATCCTCTCGCCGGAGAAGACGGTGCTGATCCCCGACCGCGACGCCGGCTGTTCGCTGTCTGACTCGATCACCGCGCCGGCCCTTGCGGCCTGGAAGGCCGAGCATCCCGGCGCGATCGTCGTGATGTACGTCAACACCACCGCCGCGGTCAAGGCGCTCACCGATTACTGCTGCACATCCTCCAACGCTGTGGCGGTCGTCAGCCACATCTACGCGACGCACGGCGAGGACACCGAGATCCTGTTCGGCCCGGACATGTTCCTCGGCGCCTACGTCGAGCGCCGCCTGGGCCGGCGCATGCACGTCTGGGACGGCGAGTGTCACGTGCACGCGGGGATCCGCCCCGCCGACATCGCGGCGGCGCGTGCGGCTGCGCCCGACGCCGAGTTCCTGATCCATCCGGAGTGCGGCTGCTCGACCGCCGTGATGGAGTACGTCGCGGCCGGCGACATCTCGCCCGACGGGGTCCACATGCTCTCGACCGCCGGCATGCTCCGCTACGCGCGCGACGCGGCGCCGGGGTCGAGTGCGATCGTCGCGACCGAGATCGGCATGCTCTACCCGCTGCGCGAGGCCGCGCCGGCGGTCAGCTTCATCGCGGCCAACGAGCGCGCCAGCTGTCGCTTCATGAAGATGATCACGCTGCCGAAGCTGCGCGACAGCCTGCGCGACGGCACCCACGAGGTGCGCGTGCCGGAGCAGATCGCCGCCGGCGCGCGCACGGCGATCGAGCGCATGGTCGCGATAGAGGGCTGAGCGCCGGGCAGCTCGCCTGCGCCGGCCTCAACGCGCGAGCGCCGGGCACCTCTCGCCGGCGCGAGCCCCCACGAGCGCACCCACTGTCTCCGGCTACCTTTCAGCTAGAAGTCGGCAGCCGCGTGCGGCCCGACGCAGGCGATCGCCAGGTTCTCGCTGATCCCTGCGGCGACCTCTGCCACCTCGCCGAAGGTGACGCTGTCGATCGCCGCGATCGCCGCGTCGGGGTCGATCTCGCCGCCATGGATGATCGCCTGCTGGGCGGCGTAGCGGGCGACGGCGCCGGAGTTCTCGAAGGCCAGCACGAGGCGACCGCCGGCGTACGCGCGGGCGCGCTCGACCTCGTCCGCACGCGGGCCGTCGCGGCGCAGCTCATCGACGATCTCGCGCATCCGCGCGTAGGCCTCGGGGCACTTGCTCGAGTCAAGGCCCGACCCGAGCTCGAGCGCCGGCGCGTCGGCGAAGCTGTGGTCGTGCGCCCAGACCGAGTAGCACAGCCCCCGCTGCTCGCGGATCTCATCGAACAGCCGCGATCCCATCGAGCCGCCGAGCAGCGTCGAGTAGATGCTCAGCGCGGCGCGTTGACGGGGATCGCCGGTATCGATCGTGGGGCGGTAGACCATCCGCAGATGCGACTGGTTGGTGTCTCGCGCTTCGACCAGCGTCCCGGGCTCAAAGGGCGGTGCGGGCTCGTATGACTGTGGCGCCGGTACGTCCGGGAAGCGGCCGAAGCGCTCCTGCAGCGTCGCCTCCGCCGGCAGGTGGTCGGTGTTGCCGACCAGGAACGCGGCTCCGCGAAGCGGCGACCACCGGCGTTCGCGGAACGCCACGATCGCCTCGCGGCTGAAGCTCTGAAGGTGCTCCTGCGGGCCGAGCACGGGGCGCCCGAGCGGATGATCGCCGTAGGCCGCGCGGTTGATGAGGTTTCCCGCCACCACCGCCGGCTGGTCGTTGGAGCGGGCGATCTCCTGGATCACGACGCCCCGCTCGCGGTCGAGCTCGCCGGCGTCGATGCGGGGGCGTGCGGTGATGTCGCTGAGCAGATCGACTGCCGCCGGCGCCGCCTCCGCTCGCGCGGTGATGTGGAAGGCGACGAGATCGTGGCTCGTGTACGCGTTCAGCATCGCCCCCATGCGCTCGGCCGTCTCGTTGACGTCGCGGTAGGTCGGGTAGCTCTCGCCGCCCTTGAAAACCAGGTGCTCGAGGAAATGCGCGGCGCCGTTCTCATCCGGGCGCTCGGAGCGTGCGCCGGCGTCGAAGGCGACCAGCACGGTCAGCGCGCGGGTGCCCGCGACGCGGATCCGGTGGACGGGCAGGCCATTGGGCGCGACGGTCGTGGTGATCTCGGGCAACGTCGGTGAAGCCTACCTGCGGCGAGCCGCTGGGCCGACCGATAGGCTGAGCCGGCTGACGATGAACGCTAAATCGACGCTCAAGCTGCTCGGCGTGCTCGCCGTGCTCGTCGTCGGCATCTGGTGGGGCGGCCATCCCTCCGATCTCCCCGGCTTCCTGCGCAGCGGCTTCGTCGCAAATCCGCAGGACGCGGTCATCAGCGAGGCGCTCAGCGACATCCAGCACGACTACTTCCACCCACTCGCGCGGACCGGGCTGATCAACGGCTCGATCGCCGGCGCCGTCGCCAGCCTGAGCGATCCCTACGCGGCCTACGACTCCCCGTCGCAGTTCAGCGCGTTCAGCAATCCCAAGCCTGATCATTTCTCGGGCGTCGGCGTGAACGTCGACACGACAGCGGCCGGGTTGCTGGTGGAGATCGTGGTCCCGCAGACGCCGGCCGCTGCGGCGGGGATCCGCGACGGCGACCTGATCACCGCCGTCAACGGCCGCTCGCTCGCCGGCCTCGCCGGAGCCGCCTCCACTGATCTGATCCAGGGGCGCGCCGGAACGAGCGTCACGCTCGCGGTCAAGCGCGGCAGCCACCGCCTCACCTTCACGCTCAAGCGCGCGGTGATCAGCACGCCGGCGCCGATCGTCTCGGACGTCGTGACGAGCTACCACGGGGTCCAGATCGGCGTGATCGAGTTGCCGACGTTCGATGTGCCGGGGATCCACGCGCAGGTCGCGCAGGCGCTGCAGTCGCTCCTCGCCCAGCACATCAAGGCGGTCGTGCTCGACCTGCGCGACAACGGCGGCGGCCTCGTCACCGAGGCGCAGCTGGTCGCGAGCATGTTCATCGCCCACGGCGTGATCGTGACCACGCGCGGTCGCGCTGAGCCGACGCAGACGCTCGACGCGACCGGGCACCCGATCGCCCCGACGCTGCCGATGGCGGTGCTGGTCAACGGCGACACCGCCTCCGCCGCCGAGATCGTCGCGGGCGCGCTGCGCGATCACCGCCGCGCGGTCATCGTCGGCACCCACACCTATGGCAAGGGCGTCTTCCAGGAGCTCCGCCAGCTCTCCAACGGCGGCGCGATCGACATCACCGTCGGGCAGTACTTCCTGCCGGACGGCGAAAACCTCGGCGCCGGGGGGCTGCGCCGCGGCGGTGGGATCAAGCCGGACGTCGTGGTCAGCGCCGCGCCGAACGCAAAGTCCGATCCGCAGTTGAGGGCGGCGCTTGCGATTCTCGCCGCCAAGGCACGTTGAGGGGCGCCTCCGCCGCGTTCCCGGCGGTGCTCGAACGGCGCGGGCGCTTCGTCGTGGCACGCGAGCTGTTCGCGCGCGAGCCGGGGCGAGGCCCGGGCGGGCTGCCGAGCGTCAGCCCGGGCGCTTCCGGCGCCGGGCCGGGCGACCTCGTGCTCGTGGCGATCTCGCCGACCCGCCGCGGTGCCCGCGCCGAGATCGTCCGCCGGATCGGGCGCCCCGACATCGCGCGCGACGTGATCGAGGCGCTGATGATCGACCGCGGCCTCGCCCGGCGCTTCGATCCGAAGCTGGAGCGCGAGGCGCGCGAGGCGAGCGGCGACGGCGAGGTCCGCCGGCGCGACCTGCGGGCGCTTGCGACCTTCACGATCGACCCGCCGGCGGCGCGCGACTTCGACGACGCGATCTCGGCTGAGCGCGCGGACGACGGGACGGTGCGAGTGTGGGTGCACATCGCGGACGTCTGCGCGTACGTGGCGCCGGGTTCGCCCCTCGATCGTGAGGCGCGGCGCCGCGCGACCAGCGTCTACGTCCCTGGCGCGGTCGAGCCGATGCTGCCGGCCGCGCTCTCCAACGAGAAGTGCTCGCTCGTGCCCGGGGAGGATCGCCTGGCTGTCAGCGTCGAGCTCGAACTGGCCGGCGCGCGCGTGGTGGCGGCCGCGTTCACACGATCGCTGATCCGCTCCGACGAGCGCCTCGACTACGACCGCGTCGATCGCATCTTCGCGGGCCGCGAGCAGGC
>Ga0302320_10007485_pt1 | contig 24049 bp, 12 predicted proteins | sample Bog_T0_3_FD_202130 | JGI IMG/M metagenome (GOLD analysis project Ga0302320, IMG submission 202130) | Peat permafrost microbial communities from Stordalen Mire near Abisko, Sweden - Bog_T0_3 | ecosystem: Environmental > Terrestrial > Soil > Wetlands > Peat | place: Sweden: Abisko, Stordalen Mire...
CGACCGACGTACAGGACGCGCAACTCGGCCTGGACGGAAAGCCACAGCCCGGCAGCCAACTCGCTAACGCAGAGCCTAAAGAACCAAAGGACGCCACGCCGTTTGCGCGTATCTTCTACGTCGCTTACTTCAAGAAGGATGCCAAGGCTGAAGACCGCCCCATTACCTTCTTCTATAATGGCGGCCCCGGGAGTTCAACAGTCTGGCTGCACATGGGCTCGCTCGGCCCCAAGCACGTGGTCACCGATGGCGATCAGCACTTGCCCGCTGCTCCATACAAGCTTGTCGACAACGCATACTCTTTGCTCGACACAAGCGATGTGGTTTTCATAGACATGCCCGGCACCGGCTTTGGACGGCTCGTTGGCAAGGATGCTGAAAAGGCCTTCTGGGGTGTCGATGAAGACGCCAACGCATTCGCACGTTTCATCGCCCGTTTCATCACTAAATACAATCGCTGGAACTCGCCCAAGTATATCTTCGGTGAGAGTTACGGCACCACTCGCTCCGCTGTCCTGGCCGACATTCTGGAGAACAACAAGAGCATCGATCTGAATGGCGTTATCCTGCTCTCGCAGATATTCAACTTCACGACTGACATCGATGGCCCAAGCGGCAATCCGGGTGTCGACCTGCCTTACGTGCTGGCTCTGCCTACCTATGCCGCCACAGCCTGGTACCACAAGAAACTGCCTCAGCAACCGGCCACCCTTGAGCCTTTTCTCAAGGAAGTTGAAGATTTCACCATGGGCCCCTACAGTCATGCGCTCGCGCTTGGTACTGACCTTACTGCCGAGGAAAAGCAATCTGTCGCTGAAAAACTTCATGAGTACACCGGCCTGCCAGTTGCGTATCTGCTCAAGGCAAACCTGCGCGTCAACGGCGGCGAGTTTGAAAAGACTCTGCAGGAAGACCAGGACCTGACTACCGGCCGCCTCGATTCCCGCTTCTCAGGCCCTAATTTGAACCCCTTGAGCGAAAGCGCTGAATACGATCCGCAAAGCTCGGCGATCTCATCGGCATACGTCTCGCTCTTCAACGATTACGTTCGCCGCGACCTCAAATATGGTGAAGGTCAAACCTACTTGCCCGATGCGCAGTTTGGCAGCACACAATGGGACTTGGTTCATCGCGGCAATCCCATCGCGCTGAACGTCGCGACCGATTTGGCCGAAGCTCTAAAGACCAATCCTCGTCTGAAAATCATGGTCAATGGCGGCTACTACGATCTGGCAACGCCCTTCTTCGCCGCTCAATACGAAGAAAAGCATTTGCCCATTCCTCAATCGCTTGCGAAAAACATCGAATATGACTGGTATGAATCAGGACACATGGTCTATGTCCGCGATGAATCCCTCAAGCAGCTTCATGACCGAGTTTCCGCATTTATCAAGAGCACGCTGAACCAAACCAAATAGGCACTCTCAACGGTCATATTTGGTTTGGCCATCAAAACTGGTGTTTCCGGCTAGCACACTGTTTGGCGAATAATCCATCACGGGCTTATCCGCCTCGATGGCCATCGCTATCCGAGCGGTTCCACCAGCACCGTGGGCTTTCGGCGTAGCTCACCTCGTCAGCCAACTCAGCCTGCAACATTGCGACTAAAGCTCTGGTAAAAGTCGGCCGCCGGATACATGGTCACAAAGCATCTGGCGGCCATATCGCTCAGGAAGCGAGCAAGGCCGAGAGATAGTCGAAGTCAATTTTTGCTACCTCAAGCGCAGTTTGATTCTTGAACGGTGGGTCATGATCCACGATGTATCGCTCAACCCCGAACTTCTTCGCCTCGGCGACAAACTTCTTGAATGGCACTATCCCCTGCCCCAGGTCGACGATCTCCTTTTGCCGGTCAGTGCCAAGTTCAATTACCGACGGACTCAGAACCGCGAAGTCTTTGAAATGTAGCAGAGGAAAGCGCTGCGGCGCTGACTTGATTATCGCCAGAGGATCCGCGCCGCCGGTTGCCATCCATCCCAGGTCAGCCTCGAATTTGACCAATTCCGGATCGGTCTCTTTCATCAGGATCGAGTAGCCCGTCACACCGTCCTCGAAAGTGCGGAACTCCACGTTGTGGTTGTGGTAGGCGTACTGCAGCCCTCGTTCGCGTGCACCTTTACCGATTTCATTTGCCTTGGCGGCCATGCGTTTGAAGTCGTCGCGTTCGAGATGGTTGAGTTGCTCCATCACACCGGCCGCGTTGGTCGACGGGCGAAGCAGCATAATTGTGCTAATAGTGTAGCGCGCACCGATCGTTGCAGCATCGTCGAGTTGCTTGTTGGTCTCTCCCATGCCGAATACGAAGTGTCCTGATGGACACTGCAGACCAGCATCGCTGACCATCTTTCGAAACTCGGCGGCATTGCCAAAGCCCAACGGAGAGTATTCCACGTAGGGGTAGCCAATGGCCGCCAGCTTGTGCAGGGTGCCGGGTGTATCCTTCTGCATCTCGGCCTGCACCATGTAGAGCTGAATCCCGGGCAGAGAGACTTTCGTGGCTCCGAGGAGACTGTTGGGCGCTACCGCATTGATTCCGGCGGCGGCTGCAGTAGCTGCCGAAGCTCTTATGAAACTGCGCCGTGAAAGCGATCTTGTCATTGTGCATTTACCTCTTGGACAAAGTGGAGAATCGACCATGGGTTGCAGGCAACACCTTCAGTGAGTACTTTTCAAAATTGCCAAGCGTCGACGCATAGGTGAACGTGATCTGCGTCCGTTTCATCTTATTGTGACATCACGATGACCGTCACCTCATCGGCGGTCGCAGAGATGCTAACGCGCGAATGCGCGAGGTCGAGCTTGTAGGTGCCCCCATCCACGGTAACGACTGCCCCCTTCGGATACTGGTAGTTGGGCAGGAAGATCTCGGTATCGGCAGAGATCGCTTTGTCTACTTTGTACTTGTAACGAAAGGCCTTCGATTTGGAGTCGAATTCCATCGAAACAGGCGTCCCTGCGGTGGCTAGGGGATAGGGCCGCACGACTTCGTCCAGAGCACGGCCGCCAGAGTTGATGTCATTAGGGTTCTTACGCTGATCCGGGCTGAAGATCGAAAAGTCCTCTCCGTTCCAGTTATCGCCTTTTTCATTGCTGTTACTCGCGGAGTAGCACCAGATCGCGTCAGACGACAGCGTCTTATCGAGCGCTCCGTAGTAGAGGCTTGCATAGTTGTCAACCACGCTGAAGTCGCCTATCCGATAAGCATGTTTCTCATTCACATCGTATGGAATTCCAACCTCTCCAAACCATGTCGGAACCTGGCCGATTGCCTGACCTTTGGCCCTCGCATCCTCAATCTGCTTAACGTACGAATCAATCACTGCATCGCCGCCCGTAATGGGTTTGGTTGAGAAAACCGCGTAAGTCGTGTCCGGTTCCTTATGCTTGCTGAGCAAGGCAACACCGTCATAAAAATGAGGTTCGCTAACTTCGCCCGGGATCCCCAAAGCCAGTGCTTTCTGGTCACCATCAAAGGAAGATGACTCCTGCGCGATCATCGCATTTGGGGAAATCTTGTGGATTGCTTCAGCGATCTGTCGGTGGAGCGCAGCAACATAATAGTTCTGCCCGTGTTTCTTTTCGCCGACTGCGGCAAAGTAGCCAGGCTCTAGCAAAGTCTGTTTGCCGTCCACGACATCCCAGACGCCGAGTCGACGCCATACGTCTTCTGTGCCAGGTGCCCAGAGCCGATTCGCTACGACGGATTGATTCTCAGGTGTAAACCCCGAAGCAGCTTGCATCAGGTCCCAATAGCTCGGGGCTGGGCTACCAGGCGATAAATAGTGACCCATTACCATCATCATGATCTCTGGAGAATGGCGATCGTTAACGCCCGCGAGGCCGGTGCTCGGCTCGTTGTAGGTGTCGTAGCCCGCGACGTTGCTGAGATCGCGCATCCGCAGAGCTACCTCGCGCATCGCGTTCACGTAGTGGCTTTGGAGCCACTCTTGCACCGGAGTCCCGTCCACCTTCAGCTCAGGTGCGAAGTCATTTCCAGCCCAGAAAAGTGTGTCCATTGTGTCAACAGATAAGCGAGCCGCGGTCGGCGGCCAATATCCCAGGGGACGAGCCGGTTGCTCCTGAGGAGCTCCGGGTTCGTTCGTACGGTCAGGAAGCAACCCTACCTTCGAGAGCGTCCAGTAAGGTGCGCCGTCGCCACCCGAAGCGCGCGAGTAGAAATCCTGATGCAGGTCGTTGATGACGCGAATTCCATAGGAATTCGCACGCTTCACCAACTCATGAAGGTAGTCCAGATAGGCCTTGTCGTAAACGCCGGGACCTGCGTGTTCGATTGCTTCCCAGGGCACAATCAGCCGCTCGAAAGTCAGCCCCCAACTTTGAAGCCGGCGGAAATGTTCGTCCGCCTCCGTGAGTGGAAATGGACGCCCGACGAAGGAGACTTTTCGCGGATCGGATGACGTCTTCGCAGGAGTCTTGCTGGTGCCACTGAGATTGACGCCGCGCAATATGAGAGTGCGACCCTGGTCATCCTTGAAGGCGGTTCCGTCGGTGTGAATGCCACCGGAAGACTGTGCTCCAGCAGTTCCAATCATCAGGACTATGGCCGCAGTCCCCGTCAGCACCTTTGTGAGGCCTCTTCCGCATCCCATCGAAGGGTGGGCTTTGTCCCACGCCTTATAGGTACGCCATATATTCATCTTGTCCACAAAATGCCTCCGTAACCATTGGTCAAACGATCCTTCTCAGCACGGACCAAGTGCCGTTGTCTTTACTTGCTGGTATCTTTCGACGGCGCCGCGGTGAAATCGCCCGTGATTGAGTACGGCTGGACGTCGACGTTTCCAGAGAACGTCTCGGAATCGCCGAGTGTGGCCGTATATGTGAGAGTGAGCGCTGTGCCATCATGGTCCGTGTCGTATTTCCACGTGACCTTGTTGCCATCGACGGTGCCGGTAATCGGAATCTCCTTGTCACCCTTGCAGCTCCCAGTGAGTTTCGCATCGATCCGGACAAAGGTGCATGTCATATCGCTCTCGTTTCCTGCAATACTCTGGTGAATTGTCCATTTACCTGTGAGATTAGGAGAGGCGGCAAAAGCGGAAGTTGCGGCCAGAAGAATTGTTGCTGCGAGAACGATCTTCATGTCGATTTACCTTTCGTTTTTGAGTTGGTTAAGATGAGCCGGGAAGCTGCGTCCGCTCCGAGTTTACCGAGGTTGCATTCGAGTCCGTGCGAGATCGCTTCTTCTAAGATCAGCGCACCGGCCGGAGCATTTGGATCGTAGACGCTGCCGCCGCAGCTCCCTTGCAGGTTGACTTGCGTTTTCAGAGTGTTAACGCCCGAACTGCCAAGAGGCATGGCGGACTGTTGCAAAGAGGTTCCGTCGCATTGAGGTTCACCTGAAAGCGGCAGTAGCGTCGCGCGCGAACCGCCTTGGGGACAATGTCCCTTGCTTGCCGCTGCAGCAAAAGCAAGAACTATCAACGAGGCTGAAGGGGCGCATTTAGAACGCTGAAAGATCGTGACAGACCAGACATTGGGAATCCGAGTTGTTCCTGGTAGTGGCATGTCTATTTGCGTTATGTGCGTGAGAACTCAGACGTCAGCGTCAGTCCATTCTCGCCAGAGACCAAGCGCATTTCGCATCTTCGTCATGTGGCACAGTGACCAGATACTGACCGGTCAGTTTTTTGTCAACCGGAAAACTCATTGGAATGTTTAAATAGGAGTGAAGCCCATGAAAACTCTGACTAGACAACAATTTCGAATCCAGGAGACTCAAGCTCGACTTCTTGAGGCCGCAGAGGAGATCTTTGTACGAGATGGATTTGAAGGCGCTCAATTGGATGAGATCGCCGCCGCCGCGGGCAGGAGCAAGGGGTCGGTTTACACGCATTTCAAAAACAAGGAAGACCTCTTCCTGGCTCTGTTCGAGCATCGGACCAGAGCCAGTATCGAGAGGCTTACCAATTGCGTTCGAAAATCCACAGATCGAAAACAGGGCCTTTTGGCGTTCCGAGATTTTTACATAGGATTCGTTCGCGACAAGGCGTTTTCCATTCTTACTCTCGAATTTAAGTTGTATGCGCTCCGTCACCCCGAATCGAAGGATCGGTTCCGTAAAGCCTTTGAAATGTCGAAGACCGGTACGGACAGTGGTTTGTATGCGCAGATGTTTGGGGAATTGACTCGGGTCACGAGAACAGACAATGACGTAGCGCTAGCGGCATTGGGGCCGATCCTCTCTGGTTTGATTCTCGAAAGCAACTTCGAGCCAGATGTCCTATCAGAGAAAGGGCTACGGCGAATTCTAGGACGAATTTTCGACGCCTTTTTTCCGCATTCAAGCTAGGTACGGGTCAAGACCAGAAACGGATGCTTGTTGTCAGCCCCATGCCTGATTCCGTAAGCGACTCTCCGAAGCTGTTGCTTCATATTTTGGCCGACCAAAGAAAGAGCGAGCAGTGCCGACTCGAAGCATGACGCAAGCAAAATCAGGGCAACGGTGGTCTTTGGATCAACCCCTTCAGGCACAGGAATCAGATATTGTTCGGGAAGGTTCATCAGCTCGGTTTGCCCATCGTACTTGGTAAGGCCTGCGAGACGGTCGCCGATTGCGGAACTTAACAAGCATCGTGATATTGTTTGTAAAGGTTAGTTAATATCTTCTCGGAAAAGGCAAATTGGAAAGTCCTCTTCGGATATCCTTCAGATCCGAGTCAACGGATGAACGTGCGTTATCCTTTCTACCGCCGTGGAGCGGCAATTGTATGCCGGATGTCTCTGTATGCGTGCTCCCGGGCAATGTTGTCTTCCAGACAATTCTGGACTCCGGAGGGAACGTGAAGCGATTGTGGCTGTTTATGCTGGTATTCTCGCTCTGCTTGTCAGCGGCTTCCAGCGCCTGGGCTTCTGGAGGCATTCCAAAGGCCGCTTGGAAACGCCCGTTGGGACTTCCTCTCGCCAATCCTGGAACGACGAGGGTTCATGGCGACATCGATGACGGTTACTGGCAGGGTGTTCCCGTCGGCGGCCTGGGGGCGGGAACGTTTTCGCGCAGCTATCGCGGCGACTTCTCCCGCTGGCATATCAAAGCCGCGACTCACAAATATGAGCCCGTATACGCCAATCAGTTCGCCATGTTTCAGCAGTCGGAGGGCGACACTCATGGTACATCTCAGGTACTGATGAACGGTCATCCTCAGAGCACCGAGTTGTCCAGCTGGCAATGGGATTACCCGGTTGGCGCGGGCGACTATTATGCACTCTTTCCCAAGGCCTGGTTCGACTACAGGGATAAAAAGTTTCCAGCACACGTGATGCTGGAACAGTTTTCGCCCGTCCTTCCCAACAACTACCGTGAGTCCAGCTATCCGGTGGCAATTTACCGTTTGCATGCGGATAACCCTACCGATAAAGCCGTTACTGTGTCGGTACTGCTCTCCTGGACGAATATGTCGGGGTGGTTCCGGACCTACACGCACGACTTTTCCGGTGCGCCGAATCAAGGCAATCACAACCACTACGCGAGCGAGCCCATCACCGGCTCAGGTACGATCAAGGGAATCGTCTTCGACCGCAATCGCGTAGAGATCTCCCCCAATGAGTGGGATGGTCAGTTTGCCATCGCGGCGCTCGACTCACCTGGCGTGGAGGTGAGCTATCAGACGACTTTCCAGGCAAGCGGAGACGGCAAAGCCGTGTGGACACCATTCTCGAAAGTGGGCCGGCTCGCTAACGATGGGAAATCATGGGTGAGCGATAAGGAAAAGCTTGCCGGAGCAATTGCGGTACGGTTCACGTTACGGCCGGGGGAAACAAAGGTCATTCCCATGGTCATTGCGTGGGACTTTCCTCTGGTTCAGTTCGGAGAGGGAAGAAAATGGAACAGGCGCTACACGGATTTCTACGGAACATCTGGCCGGAATGTGTGGAAGATTGCGCGCGATGGACTTCTCCACGCCACCGAGTGGAGCGATGCAATCGACAGGTGGCAGGCGGATTATGTAAGCAATGAGAACAAGCCAATATGGTATCGCGGAATGCTCTTCAATGAGCTTTATGCGCTCACCGATGGAGGAACGTTCTGGGGACGTCAGGCCGGGTCAGACCTGAAGACGTCGCCTTCGTTTGCACTCCTGGAATGCTTCGACTACGCATATTATGGAACGCTCGATGTCAGCTTCTATGCATCGCTTCCGCTGCTGAAGTTTTGGCCGGACATCGATAAGCAGGTGCTGTTGGAATTCGCCGATACCGTGCCAAAGGAATTGCCCGAGCAGGGACTCTGGGTGTGGAAGTCGGAGCAAGCCGGCCAGCCTATCACGCATAAGCGCAAGAAAATTGGTGCGGTGCCTCACGACCTGGGGGTTCCGGAAGGAGATCCGTTTGTTGCCGTGAACGAACCCGGCTGGCAGGACACAAATGACTGGAAAGACCTGAACTCGAAATTTGTGCTGATGGTTTATCGAGACTACGTTCTCACCGGTCGGACTGACACCACTTTTCTTCGCCGCGCATGGCCCGCGGTAAGAGCCGCTATCCAATATCTGCGCCAGTTCGATCATGGCGGTGGAGTGCCTGAGAACGGAGGCTATCCTGACCAGACCTACGATGATTGGGTTACGGCGGGGGTAAGCGCGTATTCCGGCGGCCTTTGGCTGGCGGCTCTTCGCGCAGCGGAAGAAATCGCTCACACTCTTGGCAACATGACTTCGGCCGCAGAATATCACGCACTTTTTCTGAAGGGACAGAAGACTTATATCACTGACCTTTGGAATGGGGAGTACTTTCGCTACGACACGAGCAGCGAATCGAAGGACGACATTCAGACGGACCAGCTGGCGGGCCAGTGGTATGCCAACCTCACTGGACTCGGAGAGATAGTACCGCATGTGATGCAGGTTTCGGCGATGAAGAAAATCTTCGACTTCAACGTAATGAAATTCGGCAGCGGAGAGATGGGCGCTGCCAACGGAATGGCAGCGGATGGCACGATCCTAGCCAACGCCGAGGCCAAGGAGGTCTGGATTGGAACAACAGAGGGCTTTGCCGGACTGCTGATGAGCGAAGGACTGAAAGACGAGGCATGGAAGACGACGCGTGGACTCTACCATGTGATCTACGAAACCAAAGGCTACTGGTTCCGGACCCCTGAAGCGTGGGATATCACTGGAGATTTCCGTGCCGGTATGTATATGCGCCCCATGGCCATCTGGGCGTTGGAGATGACCCCCGCAAGAACAAGGGCGCCCGAGTGAGTTCGACGTTGAAGGACACGCAGGCTCAAGACGCCGGGCGATTGCCGTTAGCAAGCGCGTATTCATCCTCTACCGTATGCTCAAGCGGAGCTGTGTCTGCACAATTCTTGTAGAGCGATCCTTCCTTCATAATCACGTGCAGATTCTTCTCCCGCACCACAAGATCGAGGTCCTTGAGCGGATCGCCATCGACAAGGAGCAGGTCGGCGAGATAGCCTTCCTTCACTTGGCCAAGCTCGTTGCCCAGTCCCATCACCTGCCCGCCAATGCGCGTGCCGCATTGCAAAGCTTCGTTTGGCGAAAAGCCGAGCAGATCGACGAAATGCTTGAGGTCGCGAGCATTGTCGCCTTGGGGTGATTGCGCAAATCCGTAGTCTCCCCCAATGAGAATGCGCACGCCGCGCTTGCGAAGCTCCGTATAGACCGCGGCCGTGGAGTCAATTACCCGTTGCATCTGGCGGCCGATTTCGGAATCGCGGTGAAATCCGAATTGTTCACCCTCGTACAGAGTGCTGTAGATGATGCCGATCGCTGGGCCGACAAAGATTCGGTCCTTCACGGATTCCAGCATATCGATCGCTTCCTCATCCGCGGATTCGCAATGATAGATCACATCGATGCCGCAGCGAACCGCCTTTTTCACCGACTCCGCCGCCCGCGCATGGCAGTTAACCTTCTTTCCAAAGTCGCGGGCAACGCTGACCGCCATTTTCACTTCGTCATCGCGCATCACGGTCAGGCCGCCATGAGCGGCGGGACTCAAGTCGTCCCCAGAAATATTCACCTTGATGTTGTCAACGCCTTCGCGGCAACACAGGCGAACAACCTTCCTTATCTCCTCTGGGCCGTCTGCAATCATGCCGAAGCTCTCGTAATACATATGCGCTTTACGCTCGTCGCCCAGACCTCCCGTGACCGTGATCTCCGGGCTTGCCGCACGGATGCGCGGCCCTGGAAACTGTCCAGCATTTACTGCATTGCGGATGACAACATCGAGCCGCAGCTTCGAAGTGGCGGCACTGTAAGCGCTGGTAAAGCCGTGGTCCAGCAGCGTCTTCGCGTTGCGAACAGTGAGGAGCATATGCTCCTCAGGAGGGATGTTGCCGAGATCAGAATCATTCACCGCGCCACCGAAGGAGATATGCGCATGTCCTTCGATGAGGCCGGGCATCAGCGTGCGCCCCCGTGCCTTAATCACATATGCTCCGTCAGTTGCCAGGTGTTCCGATGCCCGCGCGATCGACTTAATTCTAGATCCCTCGACGAGCACGTCAGCAAGAAAAGCGGGAGCACCGCTGCCGTCCCAGACGTTGGCGCCACGGAAGAGAATGGGGTTCATAAACTTGACTCCTTGCTAATTGAACATGACTAAAGTTGCCATTACTGATCAGCTATATAAACGCCGATACGAGCTGCCAGGTCGGGCGAAACGCGGGCGATTAAAATGCCATACACAACCGATACAACGAGAGCACCTAGCGTGATCCAGGGGAAGATATCGAATGGCCGCGGCTGGACGCGCTGCACGAGTCCCCACAAGGGAATCAGCATAATGAGTGTGCCAAGAGTCGGCACCAGCGCATGTCGAAGGATGCTGAGTTCGCTGCGATGATAGCGAAAAACGTAGACGGGTAGAGCGAGATTTGTGAGCATGTAAATAAGAATGATGGGGATGGTACCAAGGGTGCCGGCAAGACCGAAGTAGTCCATTGGCGCCACGCCGCCGAACAGCCCAAAGCCAAGGACGAGGGCAACGGCGATGCTGAGGAACACCCAAAGAGCACAGTGCGGCGTCTGGTGCCGCGGATGAATCTTTCCAAGGAACTGTGGCAATAGGCCTTCGCGACCCGAGTTGAACAAAATGCGCGCCTGGGAGTTGACCAGGCCAATGAACGATCCGAGGATGCTGGTGACGCCGGCAACGTACGCCACCACTATGAGAGAGGGTGCAGAGGCTTTCAGTCCATCGATGAAGGGTAGCCGCGAAGCGCCAAGGGTTTGCGCATTCATTTTGAATCCAACCGCTGTTGCGTAGGCAAGGAATGTGTAAAAGATGCCGATGGCTAGCGTGCAGGTGAGCAAAGCACGTGGGATATCGCGTCGAGGATTCTCTGTCTCCTCTGCCAGTGATGCAGAATTCTCCCATCCGATGAATAGATAAACAGCGAGTGGAAACCCTGCACCAAGCCCTGACAGACCGCCAGTCAGGTTTGAAAACTTGAATGGCGCAAGAGTGACGAATTTGGGATGGGCAACAAGCATCAGGATGCTGCCCAAGATCAACAACCCAACCTCAAAATAGCAGAATATTCCCGACCAGAGCGTCGAGAGCGCAACGCCTCGCGTAACCAACCAGCCGGTCCCGGCCGATATCAGCACTGTCAGAATGGCCCAGTGAATCGAGATGCCGAAGAAGAGTTCCAGTGTTTCAGCGATCCAGGAACCGGCAATGGAGACCACAGTCGACGCGGCAACGATGTATCCGAATGTAATGAAGACCGAGACCGCTGCACCAACTGAAGGCCCGAACGCCTTTCCGGTAAACGTAACGAAGGACCCCGTCGATGGGGTGAAATGCGAGAACTCCGCAATCGTATTGGTGAGAAAAAGAATCACAACCATTGCGGTAAGAATGGTCAACGGAGCCGCCAGCCCTGCCCCTTGAACAATCACAGCGAAGCCAAAGAAGAAGCTCATCGCGGGGGCGATACTGGCAAGAGTAGACGACACAATGTTGCTTGCATTAAGCGCATCGCGACGAAGACGGCTCTCACCGGCTTGTCTTGCGATCGGCTGTGTCTCCTTCACCGGCATAACTTCCTTTAACGAATTGATTGGTTATCGAGCGGCGCCGTTTTCGTTTGTTGCAACCACCACTTCGTCCTTGATCGGATTGCGCAACACTCCAATTCCTTCGATTTCAACCTCGCACACATCGCCATGCTTCATGAACAACGGCGGATTCCGCGCCATACCAACGCCGGCCGGCGTGCCGCTCACAATGATGTCGCCAGGTGAAAGGGTAACGGCTTCGCTCAGGATTGAGACCAGCCGTGCCACCCTGAACACCATATCGCTTGTAGATGCGTCCTGGAATACAACGCCATTCAATCGGGTCTGGATGTGTAGCCCGTTGGCACCTGGCGGAAGCTCATCTGCAGTGACCAGGTATGGGCCGAATGCGCCCGTCCCGTCGAAGTTTTTCCCAATCGTCCATTGCGGCGACTTCCTTTGATAATCGCGAACTGAAGCATCATTGAAAATGGAGTATCCGAGTACATGATCAAGAGCATCATCCTCGCAAATGTGCCTTCCGCCGACTCCGATGATCGCGACCATTTCACCCTCATAGTCAAGTTGCGCGGAAACGCTTGGCCGGACGATCGCGGCGCCACAGCCGACAATGCTGGAAGTAAACCGCGTAAAGAGGGTGGGATAGTCAGGCACGGTGAAGCCGCTCTCGACCGAGTGATCGACGTAGTTGAGCCCCACGCAGATAATCTTTCCCGGAGCCGACAATGGTGGCAGCAAGATCGTCTGTTCGAGGTCGATTTGCGGTCCGTTGGCGAGCGCCGCTGCCGCTCCATGCAGCGCGTCGCGGCCAAGTTGCACGAGATGATCCAGACTACCGGGATAGCCTTCTGCCCCTTGCTGAAGCCCGTGAATTTGTCCATTCGGGCTCACAATCGCCAGGCCCTCCTGATCCCCGTCTCTGAATGCAGCAAATCGCATTTTCGATACTCTTTCCGGTTTGTAATGTTTGTTTAATAAGTGGGCCTGGGAGTCTGAGGCCCGCTCACTTCAACATCGCTTAGAAATGCGCGTTTGTCAAACGGATAATCCGTGTTTAAAACCGGGAACAACTGCGAAGACGGTAGGACCGCTCAAATGGTTCCATTGCCTGATTGCACTGAGCCTTCGCCGATCATCCCCGTTTGGCGAGATCCCACACCACGCGGTCTCGGGAGATCGACTGGGAAAGAGATCACGAGCAAATTGCTGAATCTATTAAGAAAAGCCGGGAAGAGTTGGCGCAGGTAAGTCAATCCTGGGCGAAGGTAATGAGTATTGAACGGTTCATTAGGAATTGAGGAACGGACGATCACACCTCCCGTTCAACGATAAATACTCTCGTCAACGCAAAACCCTGAGTTCTAGTGGGCGGCGAGAAGTTCAATGGCAAGCAAAGCCATCCTGACCTTTTCACATCTCGGAGCCTCGGCAGAGGATCTGACCCGCTTTGAGAGCCATATTTCCTCCCAAGAAGAAAACAGAACACGATTAGCACACTCGGCCATTCGATAGGTTTGGTTTTCTTGGAGATGGAGCGAAAGGCGAGGTACGATGAGATCAGAACTGAGCGAATTACGACATGGCTATCTGGGGGTCCACTGGGGGTGACTGGTAAAGAGACCACCCAGAAAGCCAAGCTGGTAGACCAAGAAAGTCCCGAAGCAAAGGCTTACCATTCCCGACGCGACTCCGAAGTAGCGGCTGAGGTTCGTAAAGCGATGCCCGGCAAATGCGAATGGAAGCGCTATTGCAGCCGTCATGCACATCATGCCAATTGTGGTTCCAGCACCGAAGATGAGCAGATAAACCGTTGCCCAGACTGGGTTGTGAATCGTGGACAGGACCAGTAACGCGACGGCTGCGGACCCGGCAAGTCCATGCACAAGGCCGATGATGAGAGGTCTCAAGCATTGATAGAGACCGAAGCGGCCAATCGAACTGTCGAGCCACTTTTCCATTTTCAATTTGGTGTTGTTCCCCTGCGCCGGATTGGATGAGATCGTTTGCTCCCCAATCAACGGAGTCAAGTAGCTGGTCATCTTCTGCATGATGCCGGTAAGGTTCAGAACACCGAGCAGAATCAGCATTACGGCCACGCTGAACTCCATGGATAAACCTAAACGAGGTGGGATCTCTACCCCGAAGAGGATGATCAATGAGCCAACGACAAAGATTGTGATGGTGTGACCCAATCCCCAGACGGAACCGATGAAGGCCGCATTGCGGATACTCCTTTGCTTGCTGACGATGGTTGAAACCGCGACAACATGATCGGCATCCGTGGAATGCTTGATGCCGAGGATCAAGCCCAGACCCGTAACGAATAAGACGGTACCGAGCTGCTCTTTGGAAATCAGATGTGTGCCGAGGTGCACAGAGGACAGGGCTTGAATTGTAAGTATGAGGCCAAGGACTGAGATGAAAGCGGCGGACGCCGCGGGGAGCCAGCGCGTGGTTAGTGGGCCGTCTATCTGAAGGCGGGTTACGAAGCGGCGCGCATAGACCGCCAACATGCCAAATCCAATTAGAACAGCGGCAAGCCCGGCGCTGAAGGTCACAATCAGGAAGAAACCCAACCCGATTCTATGGAGCGCGAATGCGCTCAACAGCACGATCAACGCGGCAGGGCATGGGATGATTCCGCCGGTGATTCCCAGGGTGAAGAGTTGGGTCAGGCTTACAGATCGGGCGAGACGCGCGGTGTCTTGTACGGGAGCGATTGCTAGCTGATCGGCGGCCGGACGTCTCCAAAACATCCAATGGCCGTGGGATGCGCCGGGGGCATGAGAGTGATCGGTGGCTGTGCCGGTGAGGCGGCGCAAGAGCATGTAGATGCCTAGACTCGCAATCGTGATGCCGGAGAGGGCGGCGAGCCATGGGTAGAGTTGCTCTGGCACAATGTAGCGCGATGCGTAGAGGGTAATCGCTCCAAGAGCGAATACGCCGGCGGTATGCGATGCGGTGACGATGATTCCCAGGAGAACCGCATGACGCGCTGTTCCTTTGGAGCCGACGAGATACGCGGCGACAATAGTTTTGCCGTGACCAGGCTCTAATGCGTGAAGCCCTCCCAGGCCGATTGCAATGAGGGCCGCCGTGAACAGGAACCACGCGCTCAGATGCTCGGCCTGAATCAGCTCGGTAAATCTGCTTCGCGGCGTCTGCTGCCGATTGGCCTGGAGATGTACGGCTGTCGAGGCTGCCAGTACTAGATGCGGAGATTCATGAGACGCTGCGGCGGGTTGAGTTCCTGCCCGCTTCGGCAAGGTCGGACGCGCTGCAGATGAAGCCGCTGATGGATGCGCTATTTGAGCGGGCTCCAGATCCAAGACCTTTGCCTGAAGTGACGGTAGTGCCGCTACCAGAGAGGCTTCAAGGTCCTGTGGCGGGCTGCTCAGCAAATCAGTTGGATAGTTGCTGAGTCCACCGCTGCGATCTGTCGCCGGGACCGAACTGTGGAGCAATGAACCGGCGGAAGCAACCGCGACGATCTCCTTCCATCCGGAGTGGCCTGGGTAGTTCTTGTCCGCGTATTGAAGGCTGACATGCTGCCGGTCCGAACTCGATAAGGTCGGCGGATAGGCAGCTTCGTATACAAAGCCCATCTTCATGGTGGGCAAGCCGCCGGCTCCCGGAGGAAAGATGACTCCGCTGAAGACGAGGTGAAGGGGAGTGGGTTTACCTTCCACATCGAGAGTCAGACCGCGTCCCAGTTCCGCGCCTCGAGCCGCGATGTAGTCGATGACCGCAGCGGAATTAGGGTCGACGGCAGTTGCTGAAATGTTCGCTTCCTGCAGTTCCTGATAAGTTGGGATTTCTGCCAGATCGATGAAGTAATCCACGCGGAGCCGGCCACTTTCCAAGGTGATTTTGGAGTAGTGGTTGACGCTGAAATTGCCCATTGGATGAGCGGAAGCCAAACGACAGAGGCCTAGCAGGAAAAGCAGTGCGGAGAATGTACTTAACCTTCTAGCGAATCTGAGCATTCGAACCTCCCTTTAATGCGAATTGCGGGTCGAGGGCGAGAAGTTTCTGTTGCGCCGCGCCTGCGTAGATGAGATGGAAGTGCGGGTTGATCTGGAGCGATTCGCGCAGCTCGTTGCGCGCCTGTTCCGGCTGCCCCATGCGGTCGGAGATCATTGCGGCGTGAAATAAAATGAGCGAGTCTCGTGTTCCGAACTGCATGGCCTTCTCGCTTGCTTTGGCGGCTTCTGCGATTTTGCCATTCTTATAGAGAGCCCACCCCAGCGCATCCCATGTATAGACATCACGCCGGACTTCAAGTTCTTTCTGCGCAAGATCTAGCGACTCGGCTAGCTTCATGTCGTGATCGGCATAGAACAGCGCCAGATCGCGATTGTGCAGCACTTGATTGATGTGCCCGAGCAACCCGATGTACTCGACCAGAGCGTACTGCTTCTGAGCCTCGGCCTGATTTCCGGACTTTGCATAAAGATCCCCAAGCTCAGCGACAAAGGTAGGCATGGGCACAACGGCGATGGCCTTTTGATAGAGGGAAATCGCCTCCGCGTACCTACCATTGTTTGCCCTGAGCCGGGCTAAAGCGGCCAAAGCACGATAGTCGCCTGGATGGGTGTTGAGTGCCGCAAGGTAAACCGCATCGGCGGAGGCGGCGTCACCGGCCTGCGTCTCATATTCTCCCAACTCGTAGTACAACCAGGCGAGATTCTCGCTTGGGAGCTGAGCCTCAACTCCTTCCGTGACCGCGGTCTTCATAAGGTCGATGGCCGCGCGCGTGTCGCCGGCAACGAACTTGAGATAGGAGAGCCTGCTATCCCGCGCATAGGCTGCGCGCGGAGAAAGCGTCATATCGCGAGGTGTCAGGCGGCCATACGCGACAGCAGCCTTGTCATACTCGCCCATGTCCGCGTACGCATCGCCGACAATAGCGAAGGGCGAGACGTCGCCGGTGCCGAGAGCCAGGGCCTTCTGCGCATAACCGAGCGCGTCGACAAAGCGATGCTCCCCCATGCATACCTCTGCCATTGTTGCCAGGGCGGCGTCTGCGGAGAAGTCCGCGGAAACCAGATCGAGCGACTTGTTGAGCGACTCTTCCGCAAGCTGATAGTCGCTTACGTCGCCGGTCTCCCTGGCGCGCTGAAAATACGCAGCGCCCAATCCCGCATATCTTTGAGCGTCCTTCGGATTGCGAGCTACTGCAGCTTGCGCTGTGCGGATGAGGTGGCTTGTGCCAGTTGGCTGAGGCGTAAGCAGAGCTACAGGTACGGGTGCAAAGACCGGAGCTGCTCTCGTCGGTTCAACACTGACGGATGTTTCAACGTGATTCGGTTGAGTTGTAACTAACGGGGATGGAGGAAGTGCGGAGGGCTGGGATACAGGCTCCGCAGATTCGAGCCGTGATCCATTTTGCTTAAGGATATCTGCACTCGGGTCGAGGCCACCCGACTTGCGCGCGTCCGCGGAATATTCAGATGAAGAGTTGGCTTGGACCGAAAGCCGGAAGTACTTCGCAGCGTCCGCACCGTGGTTGAGCTTCTGAGCAATATGGCCCGCGTGATCAAAAATTCGTGCACTTTGTAATCCAACTGCGATTGCCTTTTGTTCCGCGGCGTCTGCGTCCTGGTATTTGGCGTTGGCATAAAGCGCCCAGGCGTACGCGTCCAGCGTCCACACATCCTGGCGCGCTTGAGTCTCCTGCTGCGCCAGCGCCAGCCCCTTCGGTGCTGTTGCAGAGCTTTCGGCATACATTGAAATGAGATCGAGTGTTGAGGTATCGGTAGCCATTTCAGGTGCGGTCGCGAGCATTTCAAATTCGGCGTATGTGGCACGAGCGTCGCTGAGAAGTCCTGCCGTCTTCTGCGCTCTTGCCAACTCATAGAGAACTTGCGGATCGTGATCGATGACCGTAGCTTGCATCCACAGTTGAATTGCATCCTTCGATCGATTCTGGCCCATGCGCACGCGCGCCAGATTCTCCAGCGTGTAAGGATAGCGAGGGAAAACCTGCTCGGCCTGTTGCAGAGTCTGCTCGGCCGCATCATTTTGGCCCGAATCAATCTGAATTGAAGCGATCTGGTTGGCAATCCATGCGAGTTCTTCCACTTCGGTTGGAGAGGTCTGCGAATATGCCCGGCTCAGAAAGTCAATCGCACCGTGTGGGTCCCCGTAGAGCGTCCGCAACGAAGCTCCGACCAGGAGTGCCGGAGTATTATTGGGCCGCATATTCATCATCCACTGCGCATTCGTTTCCGCTTCCTGATAGTTGCCGAGGGCTATGTTTGCCTCCGCAAGATAGCCATAGGTCATCACATCGTCCGGCGTGTGACGGTGGAGAGCCGTGGCCCGCTCTAGTGCTTGTGCGAACTGATGACGACTCAACATGAGCGTCACTTGAGTCTTCTGTAACTGGAAGTCCGTCGCGTCCAGTTTCAAGCCCTCAGCAAGAGCGGCGTCCGCATCCTTCAGGTAGCTGAGGTCGGCAGTCTCGCGGGCTCGGCGCAGATAGCCGATCGCGAGTTCGTTGTAGGCCTGCACCTTTTTCGGATCAGCCTTGATCTGGCGCTGCGCAGCAGCGATTCGCTGTTGTGCGGGGCTCTCTTGCTGAGCGGCAACCGGTAAAGCTGCTTGCTGGGTAAGCGCCGTCGTGGAGAGGATGGTTCCAAAAACGGCCAGGGCAAAGTGGAGTGATTTCATAATGCTTCCATTCTTCAGAGGTTTTTTGGGGGGTTCTCTACGCAGAGATGGGCTCCGCGCAGAGAACCGGGTTATGCTCAGACAACGAAGCTGGATTTGCCGAGCTTAGTTAACTGGGCAGGGCTGAGGACCTCCCTGGTTTGCGGGCGGCGCGTCGGAGTTCTGCGAACTTGACGACGTCGGTTGATCGCCGCAGCCCGTAGGATCGCCGGGGCTGATATGACGGCTGTCGCGTCCGCTGTAGGCATAGTGCACATACGGAAACGTCTCCTGCGGAGGAACGTCGGGGGCATTCACGCCATCGCCAAGAAGGTTGTTCGGCGCGACATCGAAGCCTTTGGCCAGGACGCCGCCAATCGCCACTCGTTCCGTAATATCCACCACATCGTCGGTAAGACGACGGCCATTGGGATAGCCGGCTGGGTCGCCCGCAATCAGGCCCAGGCGCTTACGACTTGCCTTCGCCGTAGCAGGTACACCGGTGTTGAGCCGCATTAGATCTGCAATTGGCCCGGCCGGAGTGCCTGCAGCGGCAATCGGTGGGGCATAGGTTACGAGCGGAAGCAAATCGGTTCTGGGAGGAGTGGGAATCTTGAATCCATACACAGCGTTGAACACTCTCGCGATGAGGGGGTCAAGATCAAAATTGGCAAACTGACTGTCATTCACCGGCTGCGACATGCTCCAGTAGTCCTTGCTGCCGGTGCCGATGACGAGTTCGTTGATCAAGGGATTGCCGAAGCGCTGAACCTGGGCATGGAGGCCAACGTTCTGCACAGGAGTTGCGGGTTCGCGAACGGTGACCTGTGACCTGTAGGTTGCCGCCCACGCGCCGATGGTCGCTTTTGGATCGGTGGCAGGATGGACCTTCCCATCGCTGGTTAGTAGGGTGATGGGGACCTCGATCGCAATGGTGTTGACGTTGAAGCCGGCGACCGAGTTCGGAGCCGAATTCAACTGATCGTCGGCGTCCTGTTCAGGAGTCAGAGCTTCAACACCAGAACCGGCGCGGTAGTTGAGACTATCGAAAGTTGCCCCCAGATCGATGAAGAAGGGATCTGCTGCCGTGCCGGCCCAAACCCGGACACCGGTAACACCAGGGCCTGTCAATTCGTATACGCCTTGCGCCGCCAACGCATCGTAGTTTGGCATGGTGCGCGGACCGGCGTTGCTGGGAACAGCGATGAGCGGGCTACCGCTTGTCAAAGCGATTGAGTTGCCACCCTTATTCATGTTGACGGCGAAGGTCTGTTGGAGACTCAGGCCCGCAGCCCCTTCGCCAGTGAGAGATGTGATCGCGGGAGGCACGATCGGCGTGCCGGGTTTGACGGGTGCGGGTGAGTTCGCCGGAGCGTCGATTCCATTGCCGGCTCCCGCAAAACCGACGGGGAGCCCGGAATCGAGGATGTGGGTTTGAAACCGGAACTGGAAGACTACGTCCGGCAGCGCATTCTGACTGTTGTCGACGTTGATTTCATACACGATTGATGGATCGAACGGAAAATAGTTTGGCCCATTGCTCGGCTGCAGAAACGGATCGACATTCAGGATAAACGTAACGAACCCTGGATGATCGTAGCTGACAAACGCATAGAAATCTGTGATGTCTGCTGCGTGATCCAAGGCGGTGATTGGCGCTTCCCTGTGGCTGGACGCAAATGCGCCAGGGGGAAAGGCTAGCAGAAGGCTCAACGCGAGTCCGACTGCGGACTTGAGTTTTGACATAGGGCTCTCCTAATTCGCTCTGTTGTGTTGGGGAACGGGACGACCTTGGCCAGGTGGAAGCCGATTGCTGAGGACCCAGGAACTCGCCGCTCGTTTCATTGAGTACGCGGCGGTCTCGATCTTGGATTGCATGGGCGACAAAAAATTGAAGGCCCCCAGATTTCGCAATCCAGATCGCAGTCCTATGCGTACCTGCTGAGACGGAGAGAAAACGCGCACGCCGAAGCATGAGCTACTCCGAAGACTAACCACCGTCACATCCAACAGAACCAGTCACGCATATACAGTTACAAGGTGAGCGATAATGGAGGGCGCTAGCAAAAATATGAGACTCGTATTCCTGGCGATACTCATCCTGGTCTGCGCCCGTGCGGCGGTGGCGGAATCCTCCCTTGCTCGCGTCACCGGAATAGTGCTCGATCCAAAAGCCCTGCCGCTAGCGGGAGCACACATTGAGTTCCAAGCCGCTTCAGGACAGCGGTTCACGTGCATAACTGGAAGAGCCGGAAGATTTGTGCAAACACTTCCCGCGTGGGGGGAATTCACTCTGCTCGTTGAGGCTCCTCCGTTTGCGCCATTAACCCGCAAGCTGGATTTGAATGCCTCGAATGCGGATATCCAATTGCGGCTCGAGCGGATTTCTTCCGCTGCTGAAGAAGTGGTTGTCACGGCAGACTTGAGCGATGTTGCGCTCACCTCGCCCGATCCATCACAAAAAGTGCTGGTAAGGGAAGAGTTACTGGACGCCAATCCAGGACGGCCGGGAGCGCCAATCTCGATTCCGGGCCTACCCATTGAAACCGCGTCCGGTGGAATCAAGGCGCCGCAGTACTTTGTGCCCGGCGTGGCAGGCGATCACGGGGAACCCATTGCGCAGTACATCGCAGTAGGCGGCTACCTGGTGACGAACAATCTCTCCGCAAACGCGCACGGGAATGGCTACGCCGATCCAAATATTTATGTCTCCGGTGCGCTGGGCAATGTAACAACCGATGGCGGCGCCTTCAATGTACTCGAAGGCAATCATGCATTAAACCTGGCGGCTACATACGGCCTGCGCCCTCAACTGAATCGATTCCTCACCCTCACGGGAGACTACCGCGAGGCAGATTTGGCGGCAGGATTTGCGCCTGACAATCCCGCGAAAAAAGAATGGCTAGCCTTGGAAGTCAACTACGGAAATGGCCTGATGCGGCGACTGGAACACCGCAAGCAATTCAAATGGAATGCGCTACGCGTCTTCGATCCGGGCAAACACGAGATCACGCTTTTCAATCTCGGATACTGGGGTAGGTCGTATGAGGGAAATCTGGTTCCGTTGGGAGATGGCCTTGAATTGGAGGACACCGTCGACCAACGTCAGTTTGACCAGACGCACTCTTCGATCCTGGCATTCGATGACATTTGGAAGCTCAGCCCGAGCGACGAGGTCGCCTTCTCAGGGTTTGTTCGCACCTACAATCTGGCGCTCTATTCAAACTTCGGCGAGGGGCTGATTCGGCAGAGCGAATTCCGGACTGTAGAAGGCGCAGAGGCGCGGGAGACGCACACGTTCGGGCCTTTCTTAAGAGCTCAGGGTCTGCAGACAATGGCCGGCCTAGACTACCATGAAGACGATATTCACCGTGATAATTTGGACCACTATCTCTCCGATGATGCGCTGGTCTACGGTCCCTTGGTCAAAGTGTTATCGAGCAACGTGACCGTCCGCGACATAGCTCCCTATGTCGCCTTGCATGGGAACTTCGGCAAGCATCTACGTTTCTATGCTGGACTGCGGCCAGACACGATCGAGTTGGAGAACACCGACATACTGAATACCACCCGTTCGTACGATGAGTGGAGGACCATTCTGGCGCCCAAGGCCACGCTCGCTTGGGCTCCAGGATCGGGTGCCGCAGACTGGCTGCCCTCAGCTTCGTTCAGCACTGGACAGGCTTTTTTCACACAGGATCCGCGCATTTCCGTAGCACAAGCGCAGGCCGGCTCAAGCAGTGGCACAACCGCCGCTACAGGGCTACCTTCTCCCTTCGAACGCTCCCACTCGGAGCAACTGGTACTCGAAAAAGAACTTTCCGCAACCGACGTGCGAGTCACTGTGGGAAGGACGACGACCACACAAACCACCGGCAAGATCGACCCCGACAACGGCACCCCGGATGAATTGGGACCTGGCACGCTGAAGTTTCTCGCTGTGAGCGTGCGCCATCAATTCAGCAGCTTTGGCACACTGCAAGCGGTACTTTCCAAGGCAGACGCGCGCCTCCTTGGGGCGACTATCGATGGCACCCCGATTCCCGCGCAGATAACACCTGAGGCGCCGCGTACCATCTTCGATGCTTTGATAACGCTTGACCGGCTTCCTCTTGGCCTGCATGGCCGAGGAGAGTACGAATACGTCGGTCACAAGCAATTGGATTTGGGGGGATTCGAAGCAATTCCAGTGGGCGAGACGCGACTGGCAGTCGTGCGCCCGTTGTTGAATAGCCATCTAGACCTCGGCGTGAACGGAATGCTGGCTCGCGGTTACACCGGCCAAACTACTGAATTGTTCAATCCCGGTTGGCGGTTGGGTGCAATTCCGTATTGCGCACCTGGATCTGGCCCGACCGGCGCTCAGAGCGACTTCGCCTGCGGAACAAACGAGCAAAGCGTCGGCATACGCATGGCGTCGTGGGTGGGCGGTTCAATCTCCTGGCGGTTTCACTCAGAGAAGTGAAGCCCAGTTTTCGAGGATTACTGCACGGTTGCAACACAGGAGTCACTATCCTCCAAGGGAGCAGAGATGAAATGAATCGCCTCAACAGATTTCAGCAGCAATCCACTTGAACAGATATCCACACTCTAAGGCAACCACCTCGAAAACCTGTTCTGAGATTGCGAGCTCCAAGAGTGAACGACAATCGCCGTTATTATTCATACGCGGACAGTGACCGAGGGACCTTCGAGAGGCGCATCGTGTTATGTCCTCGAATTGCCGACTTCCCTTCCCTCGTTCAACAGTCTTTAACACGCTCACGGTGCCCCGACTGAGATCGAAATCCGACCTCACAAAGACTGTGTTTTGTGACGGTTTGGTCAGCCATCGTGACATGGATACCGGGTAAAGCCATGAAACTGGAGAAAAGCCCCCAGTGAAAGACGCTACCTTGAAACATGGCTCGGCCCGGTGTCCTCTGATCGCGAACACAACTTCAATCAGGTACGAATCGCCGCGCGCATTGGGCATCCGCGGCAGATTGTCATGCGCGAAGGGGTGCTCCTCAATGGAGCCGGCTTGGATGCCCGCATGGCGACCTCATCTTATTTGGAGATTGCGCTTCGATATTCCTGAGACAACCAGAGAAGCATGTTTTCCAGTTTCGGCCCCTGCCTCAGTTTCTCGCGCAAATGAGGAAGGTAATAGGAATATCGGCCTTTTGCCTCGGATAGCAGGTAGGTAAGCGTCAGATACTGTAATGCGTTCCGAACCTCAGTGATCCTCAACTGATAAATGTATCGCGTCAAGGCCGTGAGAAGTTCTTCTTCTGTGAACTGCACCGCCGGGCACTCCGCAGCCCAATAGAGAATGAGGCGCTCAAGCACCTCCAAAGGTCTGTCTTGATGCACGGTGACGGCTGACGTTATAAGGTTTG
>Ga0302320_10007486_pt1 | contig 24048 bp, 17 predicted proteins | sample Bog_T0_3_FD_202130 | JGI IMG/M metagenome (GOLD analysis project Ga0302320, IMG submission 202130) | Peat permafrost microbial communities from Stordalen Mire near Abisko, Sweden - Bog_T0_3 | ecosystem: Environmental > Terrestrial > Soil > Wetlands > Peat | place: Sweden: Abisko, Stordalen Mire...
GGCAGAATGCCCGCCGGGACGTTGCTGAAGGTGACCACCGCCTCGAGGCTGGCGTTGCCGCTTGCGCCGAAGGGTTGCCAGGGGGCGGTAATCGATTGAGTGCCCAGGGTTACAGTTACAGTGCCGGTGGGCAGGGTTCCATAGAGAGATAGGTAGCCGGTGGCCAGAATGACATCGACGGCTACGCTGGCTCCGGCGGCGACAGAGGTGACCAGCGGCTTGATGGTGAGGCTGGTGCTTCCCGGAATCACGGTGAAGGCGGCCGCGGAGGCGGCGATGGAGGGGTTATAGCTTGGGTCGCCGGTGTAGGACTCGCTGACGGTGTGGTTGCCGGGCGCGAAGATGCCTGTGGACCACTCCGCCACGCCGGTGGCGTTGAGCGTCTGCGTCGCGGTGAGGGTTGCAGTGCCCAGCGTGTCGGAGAAGGTGACGGTTCCGGTGGCCGGTGTGGGCTCGTTGGCGATGGTTGCGTTGGCGCTCACCGGCTGCGCATCCAGGAAGATTTGCGCTCCGTAGGGCAGAGTGATGCCGGAGGAGAGCGGGTAGAGGTTGAGGTCGTAAGGATTCCATGCCCAACCGGTGGTTGCCAGCGTATTGTTTTCTGGAGTGACGGTAACGGTAACGGGCGCCGATTTGCTGGCGGCATACGTTCCGTCGCCCCCGTAGACAGCCGTGAGCTGGTAGGTTCCGCCGGGCAGGTTGTCCACCGAGGCGTAGAAGCTGCCTGCAGAGAGAGCGATATCGTCGATGGCCGCGTAATGGGGGATGCCGTCGTTGCCGGTCAGGCTCACTGAACCGGTGGGTGTGCCGGAGCCCGAGGAGCGAGCGACTGTGCCGCTGACGGTGGCCGTCTTGCCGTGGACAAGGCTGGTGGGGCTGACGCCGAGCGTGGTGGTGGTGGAGGTGAAAGCTACCGTGCTCCAGTATTCGAGCAATTGGACCACGTCTACCGAGCCCAGACCCGTGGCCAGATCGTAGCCCGTGCCGGCGGAGTAGCCGTTTTCTACGTAGTAGCTGCTGGAGTTCGTAGCCGGGGAGCCGGACACACAATTGGCCGTGCCGGGGTAGCAGAGTACGCGGTTGCCGCCCACGGTCACGTCATGGAAGGCCGATGAATGCCTGGAGGCGAGCGGATAGTACATATAGTCGGCCTGCCCGGCCCAACTGCTGACGCTTTGGTTGACCAAAGCCTGTATGCCGGCCATGGCCGGGGAACTGGTCGAGGTGCCCCCCACGCCGGTGATGACAACCGTTCCGGCCGAGGTCAGGTTTGCGCCGGAGCAGTCGCCGGGGCTGGCGCAGATGGGATAAAAGCTGTAGTTATAGCCATTGGCGGCAAACAGGGAGAGGTCGGGAAGGTCGCGTGCGTGATCGGCGGGAACGCCGGTTCCGGTCTGCCAGGCCGGCTTGGGGTAGCCCGCTGCGACGCCGCTGGGATAGAGCGCGGCGCTGCTGGCTCCTCCACCGCCAGCCACGATCATTTCGCTGGGCTGGTTGGCAGGATTGCCACTGTCATACATATTGAAGCCGAAAAAGTCGTTCCATGCCTGCTCGGGGATGGTCTGCTGGAGAGAGACGGCGGGCGCGTTCGTGGAAGTGGTGGACCAGTAGGTACTCAACTGCGTGCTGATGGCCGAGGGCGTGCCGGCGTATTGGCTGTAATAGAAATCGGTGCCGCCGACGGCGACGTTGTAAGGCGTGGAGGCGATGCCGTTGACCGCTAAGCCGCCGTAGGCCACCTGCTGTGAGTCGAAGTTGTCGCAGCCGGCCGAGCCGCCGTCGCCGGAGGAGACGAAGACGGTCTGGCCCTGTGCGGTGGCCTGCTGCCAGAGGGCGCTCCAGTAGGCGTTGCCGCTCTGGCCCAACTCCAGCTCGCACTCGCCGTAGCTGACGCTGATGATCCCGGCCTGATCGTCTTCCACGGCGCGCATCGCGGCCAGGGCGAGTCCGTCGGTGAGTGCCGTGCCGCCAGAGGTGTACAGCAGGATTGTGGAGCCGGGAGCAACCGAGCCGGCTAGCTCGATGTCCAGATAGGCCTCGATGGCCGCGCTGTTCTGGCCGGGGTCCACGCCGTCGACGACCACCGTGGGCAGGTTGGCTGTGAGTCCAAAGAGGCTTTGGTAGGCCTGAACCAGGCTCAGGTCCACGTTCGATGCGCTGATGATGGCGATGGACTGCCCCGTGCCGGTGATTCCGGTCGAGGAGGCCGGGAGGTCATACTGCCTGGCAAAATCGCCCGGCGCCACGACGAAAACCACACCGCCGCCCTGCGGAAACGTCCAAAGCGGCGTGGTTTGGTGGGTTCTGGGGTTGAACTGGGCTTGTCCCAGCACCTGCAAGCGTGGCTTGGGATGGAAGTCGTTCAGTTGCGCCAGGCCAGCGATGACCGGGGAGAGCGCGGCAGGAACCGAGGGATCGGAGGCGTTGGCAAGGTGTATCTCGCCATTCACCTGATAGCGGCGAATCTGCGTCTGAAAGGCCTCGCCGACCTGGCCCGCGGTACCTGAGAATTCGATGGCGAGCCGCCCGGCGTGCACCTGGTTGATGGTGAGGCCGTGCGACTCAAGCCAGGCGGTGACAGCGGCCACATCCGATTCAGCAGGCCCGTAAAGGCGGCCAAACTCCTGCGGCTTGAGCCACTGATGAAACGCAGGGTTGCCCGGAGTGTGCGCTGCCTGGATGAAATCGGCGAGTGCCGCCTCCTGTTCCGGGGAGCGCTTGAGCAGGAGGAGCATCCGTCCGGCGGGCAGGGAATCTTCAACCGCGCCCAGGTCAGTTCGGGATTGGGCCGGCATGGCCTGGAATCTTTCGGCCTGGCCGGTCGCAGCCTGGATCAGCGGGTGCGTGTTGCCGTGGAGAACTACGCGCGCGGCGTTCTCCACTGTGCCTTGAACGCGCGGCGCGGCCACGGAGGCTGTGGCCGGAGAGGCTGAATTGCGCGGCGCGGCAAACGCGGCTACGACGGCCAGGTTCAATGCAGCCAACGACATGATCCGGGCGATGGAACGCAGCAGTTTCATGCTTGGATCATCGGCAGTTTGGGTTGAGGGCTGTAGCTGGAAGGCAAGGGCAAACCGGGATGCTGCCGGGCAGTGCGTTCAGGATTAAAGACGTGTCTCAAAGCGGGAAATGCGGGTTGATTTTGTGACGGATGAAGCCCGAAGCAGCACTCAAAACCGAGTCATCAGAGAGATTTAATCTTCATCAGTTCCAGCGCGATTGCGGCGACGCGGTCGATGGCGCCAGCAGCTTCGCCTGAGTTGCCCGCTGGATGGGAGGTCAGCAAGCCGCGAATCTGGGCTAAATCCTCCATCATGGACTGGCGCGGCGGGCCGTCGGGGAGCAGAATTTCTATCTCGCTGAGGATATGCTTATAAGTACACTCACTTTGAATCAATTCGGGCACAACCCGTTTGCCGGCGATCAGGTTGGTCATGGCTACGTGGGCCACTTTAACCACACGTTTGGCGATGGCGTAGGTCAGCGCCGAGACCCGGTAGACGACGACAAAGGGATTTCCGGCGAGCGCAGCCTCCACCGTGGCCGTGCCGCTGGCGACGATGGAGGCGCGGGCGTGATGGAGCGTGGCGCGGGCGTCGTTGACCAGGCGGACGGAAAGGCCAGAGCCGTGCGCCTCGACGAGTTGCCGCACCTCGGCGCGTTGGGAATCATTCAACGTCGGCGCCAGGGGAATGACGAACTCGAAGCGGGCAGTTTTCTGCTTCGCTGAACGCTCCGCCAGTTTTTGCGCGGCCTGCAAGATCGTCGGCAGAAGGTCGTGAATCTCGCGGGGACGGCTTCCGGGGAGCAGGCCAATCCAGGTCTTCGCGGGGTCGAGGCCATTTTCGGCGGCGAATTGCGCGCGGGTGACGGCGGGCAGTGGCAACTCCGCCAGCGGATGGCCGACAAACTCTGCTTGCACGCCCTGATTGCGATAAAACGGCTCCTCGAAGGGGAAGATGACCATCATGCGGTTGATGTACTTGCGGACCAGCTTGATGCGGTGCTTCTTCCAGGCCCACAACTGCGGGCTGACAAAGTAGAGGACCGGAACGCCGATGCGGTGCAACTCTTTGGCCAGGCGGAAGTGGATTTCGGGGAAGTCGATGAGTATGGCGACGCTGGGCAGGCGGTCGCGGATGGCCTTTTTGAGCTTGCGGAACTCGCCATAGATGCGCGGCAGGTGGCGGACGACCTCGGTGAGTCCCATGACGGCCATGTCCTCAGAGCGGACGACGCAATCGAGGCCCGCTGCGGCCATGCGCTCGCCACCCATGCCGAAAAACTCGGCTGATTGGCCGGCGGCGGCAAGCTGCTTTTTGAGCGCGGCGATTACCAGCGCGCCGTAGTGCTCGCCGCTAGCCTCGCCTGCCGAGATGAAGATGCTGGGTGGCATTTTTACTGTTGCGCCAAGTCTTATGCGCTGGAGACCATGATAACGGGTTTGTCGCCGTGGCCGGAGTTCACAGTTTCACAGTTATGCGTATTCATACTCAAGCGTTTCCGAATCGACCTCGATTCGATTGGGAGAAGCTGTACTTTCTTCGTCGATATGTTCAAAATCCCTTGTGATCTGTTCTGCCTTATCGCGCAGACCTCGACCCAGGTTCAGAACCACAGCGCGAATCAACAAATCGCTTTTCGAGCCTATGTTCACGGCTCCTGTCTCCCACTTTGAAAGCGTCGATTTATCCGTATGCAAGATACGCGCGAACTGCTCGCCGCTCATTCCCAGATACTTACGCAGATAACGCACTTCGGTTCCAGACAGAGGCAGCTTGTTGGTCATAAGAGCGACCGCTAAAACGCGCAGCAGACCATCCAGGTTTGGAAGGATGGGGTCCTCATTTCCGCAGGCAGGACACTTGATTGTTTCGATTCCTTTCAACACTACGTTGTCGAGGCCGCTTTCACGGAAGCGATAAGTTCCTCTTTCCACTCGCGCAACGCTCCCACAATCAGAGCAATACGACACGCTGCTTGACGACTTCATATTTTTTGGCATTCCATATCCTTTCGAGCAAAGGGAAATTTGCAATCGGAGATCATCTCCGCATGCTGAAGACCGTTATCAGGAACCCTGTAGCTTCATCCTTAAAGCAAAAGATCACAGCCAAAGGCTTTCCTTCAAGGTCTGTTCCTTCGATCCGGTACTTCTAATCGCCGGAGCGAATATCCGGTTCCGGTTCTTGAAAGATAATTCCCGTTCTGAGAACGTTGTGAGCATCCAGGATGTCAAGGCCTTCATTTGCCAGCTCCTCTCTGAAATGCTTACCGGAGATCATTCTTCCGGCCGACAGGCAGTTACGGACAAGATTCGTCGCTTGTGCCCGGGTTAAGCACTCCACTGGCATAGTTGTGTTTTATACGATATACGCATATATGTCAACTATAATCAGGGGAACCCAATTGCCACCTGTTCTATTGCGGGACTACTTGCAAGACGCCCGCCGCGCGCGGACGGCTGCGGCTAGTTTGGCGAGCAGTGTGTGGGTTTCTGGCCAGTCGATGCAGGGGTCGGTGATGCTTTGGCCGTAGACCAACGGCTGGCTGGGGATGAGTTTCTGTGAGCCAGCTACCAGATTGCTCTCGATCATGACGCCCATGATGCGTTTGTCGCCGGGCTTGCCTTGAGAGCCGGCGATCTGTTGCGCGACATCGTGGCAGACGATTGCCTGGCGGCGATAATCCTTGCCGCTGTTGGCGTGGGAGAAGTCGATCATGATGCGCGGCTCGATGCCGGCCTTTTCCATCTGCGCGGCGGTTTCGGCTACGCTCTCTGCCGTGTAGTTGACCGTGCCGCGGCCGCCGCGCAGGATGATGTGGCAATCTGGGTTGCCGGTGGTGATGAGGATGGCCGATTGGCCGGTTTTGGTGAGTCCGAGAAAGGCGTGGGAGTGGGCTGCTGAAAGAATCGCGTCGATGGCGATTTGCACGTTGCCGGAGGTGCCGTTTTTGAAACCCACCGGGCAGGAGACGCCGCTGACCAGTTGGCGATGAACCTGGCTTTCGGTGGTGCGCGCGCCGATGGCTCCCCAACTGACCAGGCCGGCAATGTACTGGGGCGCGATCACGTCGAGGAATTCGGTTCCGGTGGGCACGCCCATCTCGGCCAGGTCGAGGAGCAGATGGCGGGCCAGGCGGAGGCCGTCGTTGATTTTGAAGGACTGATCGAGATGGGGGTCGTTGATGAGGCCCTTCCAGCCGATGGTGGTGCGGGGCTTCTCGAAGTAGACGCGCATGACGATGCGCAGGTCGGCGGAAAACTCCTCTATGGCGGATTTGAGGAGGGCAGCGTATTCGCGGGCGGCCTTGGGGTCGTGAATGGAGCAGGGGCCGACGAGGACGAGCAGGCGCGAATCGCGGCCGTTGAGGAGGTCTGAGATTTCGTTGCGGGCGTTGAAGATGGTGGCTGAGGCGGCTTCGCTGACGGGGCGCTCTTCTTCGAGAAAGACAGGGGGCAGGACAACTTTGGTCCATTGGATGCGGAGATCTTCAGTGGTGTGGAACATGGGGGCTTCCTTGTTATGAATCTAACAGCAGAGGGAGGGGAGAGTAGTTCGATAGCCCACCCTTGTGTGCGAGTCAGAAGTATATTGAAGAACAACAGCAGATCCTTCGACTCACCACCCCCAGGCTGGAGAGTACGCCTGGGGCCCCGTTCGCTCAGGATGACAAGCAGTGTGGGTGGGGCACCCAGCGAGTTGATGGGGTGGGGGAAGAACGCGGCAAGCGAAGTTTCGCTGATTCGCGTCTACCATAATGACGGGGCGCGCGTGCGCCTGACGTGCTGCAAGACAGGAGGCGCACGCAGGCGATACCCTGAGAGTGGGTTCTTGAAGGCGGCGCAGGCTGAAGACGGCAATCAAGGAGCGGTGATGAAGATGGGGAGATGGGCATGGATGTTGCTGGCGGCGATGCCGTTCCTGGCAGGTTGCGGAGATTTCTGGCAGGCGCCGGGCAGCGGCAGCAGCAGTTTCACCCTTAGCAACAGCGGCAACATCAGCGTGAGCGCGGGTGCGGCCGGCACCGGTACTTCGACCATTACCGTGACTCCGGCGAGCTCGTTTACCGGGACGGTGACATTGAGCTGCTCGGTGACCGCTCCAACGGGCGCCACCAGCCCGGCCACATGCAGCCTTAATCCGACTTCGATGACCTTCAGCACTACATCGGCGCAAACCTCAACGCTGACCGCGACCACTACGGCGACGACAACCACCGGGGCTTATACGGTCGCGGTGAGCGGCGTTTCGGGCAGTGTTACGGAGAGCACCAGCGTTTGCGTTGAGGTGGGCACTGGCACTTGCAGCAGCACGGTGAGCACCAGCGGCAACTTTTATATTCTGAACAGCAATTCAATAGCCGGCTTTTTTATCAGCGCGAAAACGCTGACCTCCATCTCCGGCAGCTCTTACACTGTTTCCGGCGCAACGGCCGTCGCCATGGCCCCCAGCGGCAACTTTCTCTATGTGGCTTCGACAGGCGGCGGCATCACCCTATACACCATCACCAGCACCGGCGCACTCACGCCCGGCCCATCGATCGATGGCGACAATGTGGCCCAGGCAATCCAGGTTGACCCAAGCGGCAAATGGCTGCTGGATACCTCGGCCGCGGGAACGCTGAGAGCGATTCCGATTACCTCCACGGGCACAGAGGACCCAAGCCGCTCGATAGAGTCGCAACCGCTGGCCAGCAACACGGTTTGGCAGATGGCCATCACTCCCAACGGCGCGCTTGTCGCGGTGGCGCTTGGCTCGACCGGCACACAATTGTTCGGCTTCACCTCTGGCAACGCCACGCCACTTGGAGCCGGCTCCACTGCGATCAAGACGTGGAACACATCAGCCGGCTCCGCTGTATCCGTGGCCATGGACCCCCAAAACCGGCTTCTGTATATCGGCGAGATCGCGGCATTCCCCAGTTCCTCCACAAATTCCGGCGCGTTGCGCGTCTTTACCATCAGCGGCAACACTGTGACCGAGTTCACCTATACGACGCCTTATGCGAGCGGCGGATTAGCGCCCCATTTCATTCAGCCCCTTGCCTCCGGCGCTTCTGTCTATGTGGCCAACGGGACCGGCGTTAGCTCGGCAGGCAATATCACAGGGTTTGCGGTGACAGCGACCGCGTTGACGACGGGCAGCACCGTTGCGGCGGGCGCTCAACCGGCTGGCATGGCCGAAGACTCAACCAGCTCCTGGGTCTTCGAGGTGGGTTCGACCGGCAGCCCCTACTTTGACGCCTATACCTTTGACGCCAGCATAACCGGCCAGTTGGATTCGCAGGTCACATCCACCTCCGCGGCCACTTCCATCGCCATCGTTGCGACGCCATAGAGCTGAGAGCGCGCTGGAGCCGGAGCCAAGGATCGCGGACTGGATACGGATGTGGTATTCAGTAAAAGATCGCTTCATTTGATCGGAGGGCGCCTCACATATGCTGTTGCAGGAACTGCGTGAAGAAGTGCTGGAGGCGAATTTGGAACTGGTTCGCCGAGGGCTGGTGCTCTACACCTTTGGCAATGTGAGCGGAATCGACCGCGGCCAGGGGCTGGTGGCCATCAAGCCCAGCGGCGTTGCCTACAAAGAGCTGACGGCGGAGAAGATGGTGGTCACCGATCTTACCGGCAAGATCGTGGACGGCGCGTTGCGTCCATCTTCGGATTTGGACACGCATCTTGAGTTGTACAAGCACTTCGCGACCATCGGCGGCGTTGCGCATACGCACTCGGAGTTTGCCACGGCGTGGGCGCAGGCGGAGACGGAGATTCCCTGCCTGGGAACCTCACATGCGGATTATTTCCATGGGCCGGTGCCCGTCACCCGGCGGCTGAGCGAGACGGCGATTGCAGGCGATTACGAGCGGGAAACCGGGGCGGCAATCTGCCGGCGGTTTACGGAACTTGATCCCAATTCGATTCCCGCTGTGCTCGTGGTTGGGCACGGTCCGTTCTGCTGGGGAGCGAGCGCGGCCGAGGCGGCGCACAACGCGGCGATGCTTGAATATGTGGCGCGCATGGCCTGCCACACGCTGTCAATCAATGGCGAAACCAGACCACTGCCGCAGGTGTTGCATGACAGGCATTTTCTGCGCAAGCATGGCGGCCATGCCACTTATGGACAGGCGAAGACATCATAAATTCGGGCAGATGAATTTTGCATGAAAGCTGACGGCCGATGTTGCCGCGGCGGGGGACGGAAGAGCACGATGAGCATTGTCGCGGGGGTTGATTTCGGCACGTTGAGTGTGCGCGTCTCGCTGGTCGACAGTGAGCGAGGTTTGATTGCTTCCGCCATCAGCGAGTACCCTCTGCACCGCAAGCGCGAGGATCCGGAGTATGCGACACAATCGCACAGCGACCACATGCAGGCACTGGCCGCCGCCACGCGACAGGCGCTGAAGGAAGCCGGGATCAGCGGCGAGCAGGTGGAGGCCATCGCGCTGGACACGACGGGATCAAGCGTGATTCCCGTGGCCGCCGACATGAGCCCGCTGGACGACTACTACCTGTGGTGCGATCACCGCGCAAAAAACGAGGCCGCGGAAATTACGGAGGCGGCGCACCGCGAGAAGCTGGAAGCGATTCAGTGGTGCGGGGGCGTCTACTCCTCGGAGTGGGGTTGGGCGAAGCTGCTCCATTGGCTGCGACACAATCCGGAAAAGCGCAAGAATTTTGCCAGCGCCTTTGAGCATTGCGACATGGTCGCCGCCACGCTGTGCGGAATTACGAACCCGGCACAGGTGAAGCGAAGCGTCTGCGCGATAGGCCACAAGTGGATGTGGAACGCCGCACTGGGCGGGTTGCCTCCAGAGGAGTTTCTGGCCGGAGTTGACCCGCTGCTGGCCGGCGTGCGCCAGAAGCTGGAGGGAGAGTGCGCGACCTCGGAGAAGATTGCCGGAAGACTGACGCCGCAGTGGGCGGAAAAACTCGGCCTGCGCGCGGGCATTCCCATTCCCGTGGGAGCTTTCGACGCGCACTGGGACGCCATCGGGGCGGGCGCGAGAGAAGGCGACGTGGTGAACGTGGTGGGCACCTCCACGTGCATCATCGCGTACGTGAAAACGGCGCGATTGATTCCCGGCGTTTGCGGCGTGGTTCCGGGAAGCGTGCATCCGGAGTACACCGGAGTCGAAGCGGGACTGTCGGCCACGGGAGACATCTTCAGCGCCATCGCGAGCCGCGCCAATACCACCGTGGCCGAGCTGAGCAAGGGGATGGAGGCTTACAGCGCCGGACAGACCGGGTTGCTGCGCATGACCTGGGATAACGGCGACCGCACGGTGCTGGTGAATCCGAACCTGGGCGGAATCACGCTGGGATGGAACCTGCAGCACACCGCCCAGGACGAACTCTTCGCGGCCATCGAGGGAACCGCCTTTCATACCCGCGTGATTCTCGACCGGATGAGCGAGTACGGCGCGCCCACGTTGCGCGTCATCAACGGCGGCGGTATTCCGCAGAGCAATGCGGTGCTCAACCAGGTTTACGCGAATGTGCTGGGAAGGCCGGTGCTGGTACCGGCGAGCAAGGTGACTGGAATCGGGTCGGCGGTCTTCGCATTCCTGGCCGCGGGCACATTCAAGACCATCGGCGAGGCGCAGGACAAAATCTGCCCTCCGCATAAGGTCTACGAGCCGGAGAAATCGGCGCAGAAAGTCTATGAGAGCTTGTACAAGTATTATCGCCAGCTCTATTTTGCCTTCGGCGAGCCGGGCAAAGGAGAATTTGGCGCGGTGTTGCCTGCTTTGATGCAGGCAGCAAGGGCGGCGCACTCGTCGGGCTCCTGAGTAAAAGTGCTATTCTCAAATTGATCGCCACTGGCTGTGCACACGCTACCTTCCATCCCATTTGTCTCATTCGCGCGGCGCTTGAAGGCTCCCGTTGTTGCGCTGCTTCTCGCGTGTTTTTTTGCGTGTGCTTCGGGGTGCATGCATTTCCATAATGAACGCCACGACACGGTCTACGTCTCCGCCCGGGAGATGTATCTGCATGACCGGGTGGCAGCCGTCTCCAACCGCGTGGCCACGGTGACCAACGGCCAGCGACTCGTAGTGCTTGCCCAGAATCGCCGCTTTCTCAAGGTGAAGACGGAAAAGAACGAGATTGGCTGGATTGAAGATCGGGCGGTGATCGACGCTAAAGCCTTCCAGGCCTTTGACCAGCTAGGGGTTCAACACCGGAAGGACCCGGTGATAGCCGGCGGCGTTGTGCGCGACGAGATCTACCTGCACCTGACGCCCGGCCGGGAGACGGAGCGTTTTTATCTGCTGGGGGCGAACTCCAAGATTCAGCTTCTGGCGCGAGCCTCGGTCCCCAAGGCTGTGCCCGGCAATGGGCAGGCTCCCAGGCCGATGGCACAGAAGCCTGACCAGGGAGCAAAAACTCCCAACCCGCTGCCGGGGTCCAACACGGCGGCAAAATCGGTTGCCCCTGGAGGCACGGCGCACATTCCCGGCCAGCCTGATGCCGGGCCGCTTTTAGAGGACTGGTGGCTGGTGCGCGACGATCAGGGCCGCACCGGGTGGATGCTTTCCAGCCGCATGGATGTGGATGTTCCCGACGAGATTGGCACCTATGCCGAGGGCCAGCGCTATGTGGGCGCTTATGTGCTGAACAAGGTTCACGATCCCGAGGCCGCGACGCCCAACCACGAGGTTCCGCAGTACGTGACCGTGATGTCGCCGAACAAGGCCGGGCTGCCCTTCGACTTTGACCAGGTGCGCGTCTTTACCTGGAGTATACGGCACCATCGCTACGAGACGGCCTTCCGGATGCATCCCATTCAGGGCTATCTGCCGGTGCGGGTCACGCCTGCCGCGAACGGAAGCGCGCCCACCTTCAGTTTTCAGATTGCCAATGGCACCAACATGGCTACGGATCCGGCCACCGGCATTTTACGCCCGGTGTCGCCGCGGACGATTACATATAGGATGGACGACACACGCGCGGTGCGCATCGGGGCTGATCTGGCGTCGATTCCCTCCAGCCACTTGGCCGAATCCAAGCCGAAATCCGCCAAGGCTAAGCCTAAAGCCGTGAAGACCAAGACGGGGAAGAAGAAGAGGAAGTAATCTCTCCAGCTTGCACGCCAACTGCTGCCTGAACGGCGAAATAAAGGCCTTTATCGACTTAGAACGCTCTGTCCAGTAAAAACCGGATTTTTCCGGCGTTTTCCGGAGGTCAAATCCCACGATGCGGGAGAATTCTGGGGTAAATATTTTCCACAGGAGTTGATTCCAAAGAGTTTAGAAATAATCTGCAATGTTTTTGGGGGGTAGAAAAATATTTAAGGGGGGGTAGGGGGGTGCCGGAAAACAGGGAACAGGGATAAGAGATCAGAAATGCACCGCGACTGTGCTTGTTGTTCATGCTTCAATTGTGCGCTAGGGAAGATTAATTATCTGCAAAAAAGCGCTGTCGATGCAGTTCGCCAGTTTCTTATGAATGCGGGGGTGAAGCCATGATGGAATACAAGGGTTATGCCGCCGGAGCCATCGATTTCGATCCAGAGGATAAGACATTTTCCGGTACGGTCGCCGGACTTCGAGATGTAATTCATTTTGAGGGAAGAACGGCGATGGAGCTGGAGCGCGCCTTCCGCGAGAGCATCGACAACTATCTCGAGCTTTGCGCCGAGCGAGGCTAGCAGCCCGACCGCCCCTCTCCATGCGAGTTTATGCTCTGCAATCCTCTTGCATTTCTCCAAGCACCTTCGCAATCTGCTGTCGCAGTTCCGGAATGTCCACCTGCACGGTATCCCAGATCATCGAGAGACTCACAGCAAAATAGCCGTGCGCGACGCGGTTTCTCATACCACGAATCTGGACAAAGGGAATCGACGGATAGCTGGCAGCAATGCCGGGAGCGACTTCCAACAGGTTGTTGGTTGCTTCTCCGATAATCTCCACGTTGCGAATCACAGCGTCCTGGACCAGCGTATCGGCAGAGAACTCCTTGCGGCCCATGCCCTTGGTGTAACGAAGGACACGATCTGCGGCCTCCAGGATGTGCTGGAGGAAGTCTTTGGCGGTGAGATCTTCTTTGTTCACAGCGCGGCGGCCTCGGTAAGAACCTTTCCGCGGAAGCGCAGATTAATTTCTTCTGGCGTGCGGAGATCGATCTTGACGCCGGTAGCCTTCTCCAATTGTGCCTGGAGTTTTTCGATGGCGAGCAGGCTGGCGCGCGGCGCTGGATCGACCAGAATGTCCAGGTCGCTATCCTCCCGGTCCTCGCCATGCAGCACGGAGCCGAAGACGCGCGGATTCGCCATGCCCGCCTGGAGCACAAGCCGGCGGATCGTCTCACGATGCTTTGGCAATGCTTCGGATGGCCTCATGCGGCGTTCTCCCTCAATCTCTTTCCAGTTTACCGCCGAATCAGCCGGGTGCACTTGGAGCCTCTTGCAAAATTACCAAGAAACCGGCACAAAGCTTCGGACGCCCCTACGGGGCTTTGGTATGTTCTGACGGCCTTTCCCAGGATTCCCCCTTCGCTACGCTCAGGGTCCATCCTGGGCTATTATCGATGGCCCCTCCGGGGCCAAATCATCACCCCACAATAGAGTTTCGCAAGAGGCTCACTGATCTCGATTTTGAAATATGAAAAAAGCGCGAATCTCATCCCCGCCGGCGCAACTCCAACTCGACGACACGCATCATCTCTGCTTCGGGAGCGGGTTTGCCGGTCCAGATTTCGAATTGGCGCGCGCCTTGCTGGACGAACATTTCCATGCCGCTGATGACAGGGATGCCGCGCTCCTTAGCTAATTTCAAGAGCGGCGTTTCCATTGGGTTGTAGACCATGTCGAAGACCAGCGAGGCGTTCAGTTCCTTTTCCGTGATGGGCAGCGGCTGCTTGTTGCCTTCCATGCCGCAGGGAGTGGCGTTGATGAGTACATCGAAGGCGGCTTTGGCGAAGAGATCGCGCTTGAGGGCCTTGGCCTTGGCTTGCTTGGCGAGCTTGACGGCGTCCTCGTGGACGATGTTGACGATGAAGACCTCCGCGCCCTGTTCGACGAGGCCGAAGACGGCGGCACGGGCCGCGCCTCCCGCGCCGAGGACAACGATGCGCGCGCCCTGCAGCTTCAAGCGCCTTTCCAGCGGGCGGATGACGCCGGCCACGTCGGTGTTGAAGCCGTAGAGCTTGCCGTCGGCGCCGGTGCGCAGGGTGTTGCAGGCTCCGATGCGGGCGGTGAGCGGGTCGGAATTGGCCAGATGCGGCAGGACTTCCTGCTTGAGCGGCATGGTGACGGCCGAGCCGGCCAGGGGCAACTCGCGCGCCAAAGTAATCAGGTCGGCGACCTTGTGCGTGATGAGCGGGAGCAGAATGGCGTTTACGTTTTCGCGGCGGAAGGCGGCGTTGTGCATCAGCGGCGAAAGCGAGTGGGCGATGGGGTCGCCAGCCACGCCGAAGATGCGCGTGGCCTGGTCAAGCTGCTCGACGCGGTAGAGATCGCGCAGGGTGCGGGCGGTCAACTGGCCGGGCGCGGTGGCCTGAGTGGAGACGGTGGCTGGTTTGTCTGAGATGGGGCTGTCGGAGAATGCGGCAAAGGTGAAGGGCGCGCCGGCGCGGAGGCCCAGAACGCGGCTCACCAGCCCTTCCTCTCCCATGGCGATGCCGACCACCTCTACGGAGCGGGAGTGCTCCTGGATGAGTTTGAGGACGGCCAGATTGTCGGCCAGAGACTTGGCTGTGGAAACCACCTTGACGAAATCCGGCTGGAAAACCTCAATGCGCAGCGCCGTCTGATCCAGATTTTTGGTGCGCGAGAAGTCGTGAAAGCTGATCAGCAGCGCCGTACCCGCAGCCCGCAAACCGTCGCGCAACTGGTCCAACTGCCGGGGAGCAGCCTCTTCGGCTGACTCGACCTCCAGATCGACGATCTGGCAGCCAGCCTCGGCGGCCGCCAACAGAACCTCGAGCTCGGCTTTCAACGAGCCGGTAAACAGGCCGCCAAACTGCTTGCGCCGGCAAGTGGCCAGGACCGTTGTGTCGCGGTGGGCGGCAAGGAATTCCTTCACTTTGGGAAGGATCGAGGCCGGTTTGGCGAGCGAATCCAGGCGGAACTCGAGAAACCTGGAATCGGCCAGGGCAGATGCGGCGCGCTCGATCAGCTCCTCCGGCGAGGAGGCCTGAATCGCTACGCACAGCTTGCCGAGGTTGGTCAGGCGCATCCGCGGAGGGGGGGGCGCGGGCGTGGGAGAGGGCGGATTGGAGCTAAAAAGGGGCATATGCATCAATTGACGCATCTTATAGCGGTTTTGACCCGGATGCAACAATTAAGCACAGACCAGCGGGAGAAAAGTATTTAAGTGCAATTAAATGAAATAGTTAGCATGAGAAGGAAACATGGAGATCAGGCGATTATTCACAATCATTTCCTCAACAAGTAGGATGAAGGCATTTGGGAAACCCATCCAATCCACAGGCATTGATTTTGAAGGGTTTATTTTCTTTGAACCAAAGCCCATTCCTTCACCGGAATGAGCTTTCTGAAGCCGGATAGCCTGTATGGATGTGGTCTAGAATCAAGAAACTACGATTGCCGAAATCCATGGAAGGCTTTTTCAGCCAGAGGAATCACCTTGCACACCGCAAACGAACAACGCTATGACACGATGCAATATCGCCGCACGGGCAGGAGCGGGTTGCTGCTGCCGGCTATCTCCCTGGGCCTGTGGCACAACTTTGGCGGGGTGGACAACTTTGAGAATGGCCTGGCGATGGTGCGCCGGGCCTTCGATCTGGGCATCACCCACTTCGACCTGGCCAACAATTATGGCCCGCCGCCGGGCAGCGCGGAGACGAATTTCGGCGAGATTCTGCGGCGGGACTTTGCCGCCCATCGCGATGAGATGATCATCAGCACCAAGGCGGGCTACGATATGTGGCCGGGGCCTTACGGGAACTGGGGATCGCGCAAGTACCTGCTGGCCAGCCTGGACCAGAGCCTCACGAGGATGGGTCTGGAATATGTGGACATTTTCTACTCTCATCGCCCTGATCCGGATACGCCGTTGGAGGAGACGATGAGCGCGCTGGATCAGGCGGTGCGCTCGGGCAAGGCGCTTTATGTGGGCATCTCCCGCTATGATCCGGCGCAGACCGTGGCAGCCGCACGGATTCTACGCGAGCTGGGGACACCCTGCCTGATTCATCAGACCAGATATTCCATCTTCGACCGCGCTGTTGAGAATGGATTGCTGGATGTGCTGGGGCAGGAAGGCGTGGGGGCGATTGCATTCACTCCGCTGGCGCAGGGGCTTTTGACGGATCGCTATCTGAAGGGCATTCCGGCGGACTCGCGCGCGACTAAAGAAAAGTTTTTGAAGACGAGCGACATTGACGAAGGCAAGCTGGCGCGGATTCGCGCGCTGAACGAATTGGCCGTGCAGCGGGGGCAGTCGCTGGCGCAGATGGCGCTGGCCTGGGTGCTGCTCCGCATGACATCGGCGCTGATTGGAGCCAGCCGCGTGGAGCAGATTGAGCAGAACGTGGCTGCGCTGGCCAATCTGAGCTTTATGGCGGAGGAGCTGGCGCGGATTGATGCGATTGTGGGGTAGGTTGGGTGAGATTGATGGTTTCCCACCCTAGCCGCAAAAACAAGTACGCGGCGAGGGTGGGGCACCCAGGGTTTATGGTTTTTTCTGACAAAGACAGCGAGTTAGCCCCTGCTTCGCGGGGATAGCGAGTTAGCAAGTTAGCTGATCCGGCCCCAAAGAAATGCAACACTCCCTCCCACCCATTCCGCAAAAAGCGCGGAATGGATGGGGCACAGCGTTTTAAAAACTTCTGGGCCGGATCAATAGCTGAGCGCTGCGAGGATTTCGTCTGTGGAGCGGACGCGGCCCAGGCGGGGAAAGATGCGTTCCACGCTGTTGGCGTGGCTTTCGGCGCTGGAGCCTGTCATGGCGTCCTCGGCAAAAATCAATTCGTGGCCGCGCTCATAAGCGTCGCGAGCGGTGCTTTCCACGCCGGCCTCGGTGGATATGCCGCAGAGGATGATGGTCGTGAGGCCGCGGCGGCGGAGTTGCAGGTCGAGATCGGTGCCGTAAAAGGCGCCCCACTGGCGCTTGAGAATCACAATGTCACCGGGCTGGCGGTCAAGCTCAGGAATCAACTCGCTCCAGTCGGGCGGCAGCGCGCCAAGTGAGCGCATCGGCTGGTCGGAGTTGGGTTTCAGCCGGTCAGCGCCATCGGGTGAGCCGCCGACGTGGACGAGAATGGGCTGCGCTCCGGCGGCGCGGGCCGCGGAGAGCAGATGCGCGCAGTTGGCGATTACGGCGGCCTTGGTATGCGGCGCACCACCGGGCATTCCCGCAATGCCCTTTTGCAGATCGATAACTACGATGGCCGTGCGGCGCGCATCGAGTTTGAGGCCAGATTTTTCGTCGCTCATTGCTGAATTTCCTCTTCCGCGATTTGCAAGCTCTCTGCCGGAATAATGCCCATCTCCCGGTAGATGGGTCGAATCTGGCGTCGCAATGCCGGCAACCGCGTTGTGAACCATGCCGCGCCGAGCAGGACCACCGAGCCGTTCATCATCACCGTCCAGGGTGCGCTAAAATTGTGCGCCATGGTCCCGGCCAGAAGGCTGCCGAAGGGCGCCATGCCCATGAAGGCCATCGTATAGTAGCTCATCACACGGCCGCGCTTGTCGTCGGTGACGATGGTCTGAATGACGGTGTTGCTGGCGGCCATGCCCTGCATCATGCCCATGCCCGCAATGAAGACCATGAGCATGGAGAGCCAGAAAACATGAGAAAGCCCGAAGCCGATCAGGCCCGCGCCGAAGACGGCCGCGGCGATGGGGATCATTCTGACCAGGCCGCGCACGTTTCTGCGCGCCGCCAGAGAGAGAGCCGAGACCAGCGCGCCCAAGCCCATGGCGGCCATTAAAAATCCCAGGGTGTGCGGGCCGCCGCTGAGCACTTTTTTGGCGAAGATGGGCATCAGCACGACGAAGGGCATGCCCATCAGGCTGACCACGGCGAAGAGCATCAGGATGGTGCGGATGGGCAAAAACTCCGAGACGTAGGTCCAGCCGGCCTGTAACTCGGAGAGCATCGAAGTGGCCTTGCGCTCGAGTGCGGACGTATGAAGGCGCATCATGAGCAGCGAGAAGATGACGGCGATGTAGCTGATGCCGTCGATGAGGAAGCACCAGCCCTCGCTGGAGACGGCGATCAACATACCGGCCAGCGAGGGGCCGATGAGGCGCGCCACGTTCACCATGGAGGAGTTGATGGCGATGGCGTTCTGCAGGTCGCGCTTGTCGTCCACCATCATGATCATGAAGGACTGGCGGCCGGGCATGTCGAAGGCATTGACGCAGCCCTGCAACACGCTCAGCGCGAGCAAGACGGGAATGGTGATGTGGCCGGAAAGCGTCAACGCGGCCAGCGCCAGCGACTGGAGCATGGAGAGGGTTTGAGTCCAGACCAGCACCTGCCGCTTGTCGAGCCGATCTACCCACACACCGGCGAAGGGCGCCACCAGAAAGGTGGGAATTTGCCCGGCAAAGCTGACCGTGCCCAGCAGCAGGGCCGAGCCGGTGAGGCGGTAAACCAGCCAGCCGGTGGCCACGCGGGTCATCCACGTGCCGGTGAGCGAGATGGTTTGGCCGCCGAAGAAGAGGCGGAAATTGCGGTGGCGCAGGGCGCGCCAGGCGTGGGAGACGCCGCCGGCCTCGACCGTATTCTCTCGCTTTGGTTGGTGGTCTCCGCTCAAGATTGCATCCTTATTGGCAGTCTATCGCGGCAGTTTCAATTTATTTAAATTGATTCGGCCTATTCTCCTGTTTCATCGGGCAGGCCATTATCCATGGCGGGCGAAGCGAATGGCGAGTTTGCGGCCTCGGACAATCTTCTGGTCATGACCTGGAAGTGATAACCCATGACTGCCAGCGTCATGGCCGCGCCGAAGCAATGGCGATAACGCGTGGCCACGGTCAGCAGAAACTTCCAGTAACTCCAGCGCTGCCGGCCGAAGACTCCCTGGCGGAGAATCGAGGTGACAAAGGCGCGCGCATTGCCCACGGTCAGCCATTGTTGCCGGGATTGCCGCTCGCCGGAATCTTGTTTGCCAGGTTTTGGATGGGTGCGGCTCAGGAAGAGCTTGACGCGCTCGTAATAAGCCTCGCAGGAGTAGATTTGCTTGAGCACCGAGCGATAGCCTTCCACCAGCCTGGCAGCGTCCATGCGAGGAAGAAAGTTCAGCTTGTCGTCTGTATTGTCGCCGTGGCCCGCGTGCAGAATCCGGCCTTCCTTCCATAACCGCTGGAATAACTGGGTTCCGGGCATGGCTTGCAGCAGGCCGACCATGGCGATGGGAATGCCGCTCTTCTGAATAAACTCCACCATGCGGTCGAAGATGTCTTCGCTATCGGTGTCGAAGCCCAGGATGAAGCCGCCCATCACCTGCATGCCGTAACTCTGGATCAAGGCCACGCTGTCCAGCAGGCTGCGCCGCGTGTTCTGCATCTTGTTGCAGGCGATGAGGGCCGATTCATCGGGGGTCTCGATGCCCAGAAAGACGGAGGCGAATCCGGCCTCCTTCATCAGTTGCATCAACTCCGGATCGTCGGCCAGATTGAGCGAGGCTTCGGTGATGAAGTCGAAGCTGGTTTTGTATTGACTACGCCAGGCGGCGAGCGCGACGCATAACTCCTTGGCGCGCGTCTTGTTGCCGATGAAGTTATCGTCCACGATAAAAACCGCTTCTCGCCAGCCGGCGGCGTACAACTGGTCCAGCTCGGCCAACACCTGCGCCACGGCCTTGACGCGAGGCCGCCGGCCGTAGATTTCGATGATGTCGCAGAACTCGCAATTGAAGGGGCAGCCGCGCGAGGCTTGCACGGCCATGGTGGAGTAGCGATTCATCTTGATGAGGCTCAGGTCGGGCAGGGGACTGCTCTCCATTTCAGGCCTGGCGTCTGCCTTGTAGATGGGCTGGGCCGTCCCTTGCTCCAGGTCTCGCGCCAAATCGGCAATCAGGCTTTCGGCTTCGCCGATGACCACGTGATCTACTTTCAGTTCTTCCGCTGAAATGCTGCTGGCGATGGGGCCGCCCACTACCGTCCGCAACCCGCGCGCGCGGCACCGCTCGACGATGGCCGCCAGGGAGTTGTGCTGGACGTGCATGGCGCTCAGCATTACCACGTCCGCCCAGGCCAGGTCGCGGTCGCGCAGTTCCTCCACGTTGACGTCCACCAGCCGCTTTTTCCAAGTCTTGGGCAACAACGCGGCCACCGTCATCAGTCCCAGCGGAGGCTGCGACGCCCGCTTGCCCAGGAACTTGAGCGCATGTTTGAAGCTCCAATAAGTGTCGGGAAATTCCGGGTAGATCAACAAGGCGTTCATCGGCCGCCTCCTGGTGGAGAAGGGTGGGCGTTCGCAACGACACACCGCTCCTCAACCAGCGTGTTCTACCGGGTTGCTGGAAAACTGAGCAAAATGAACCAATTCGCAGAACTCGACTGGCCACGATTGTTTCGATTTTCATTCTTAATGTGATGGCGCTCACACCGATGGCTCTGTGTATCAATAATCAATGGATTGCAAACGCCACAATATGGTACAAATTGGCCCATGCGTCTTGAACTGTGGCACGCGTGGCGGACCTGCTTTTTCAGCAATGGCCTCCGCGTAGTAGTCGATGGGAAGACGAAAAGGAGTGGTGAAGATTTTGGAAAAACACGTTCTAAATATTAACGGGCTGGATCGTTCTGTGGTTGTTGATCCAAAGAATAGCCTTGCTGACGTTCTGCGCGAACAACTTTTACTGACCGGCTGCAAGATTTGCTGTAGCGAGGGTCAATGCGGAACCTGCACGGTAATCGTGGAGGGCAAAGCGGTGCGCGCCTGCCTGATGCCGATGAGCAAGGTGGAGAAGGGCGCCAAAATCACCACTATCGAGGGGTTGGGCACGCCGGACAACCTGCATCCGCTGCAAGTGGCCTGGATGGGGCATGGCGGCGCGCAATGCGGCATCTGCACGCCGGGTTTCCTGATGTCGGCCAAGGTACTGCTGGATAAGAATCCCGCGCCCAGCCGCAGCGACGTGCGCAAGTGGTTTGACATCCACCGCAACGCTTGCCGCTGCACGGGCTACGTGCCTCTGGTGGATGCGGTGATGGACGCCGCAGCGGTGATGCGCGGCGAAAAGAAGAAGGAAGACTTGCTGTTTGAGCCGGCCGAGAATGGCTCGATTCTGGGATCGACCTACCGCCGGCCATCAGCGCTGGCCAAGGTGACCGGGGCATGGGACTTTGGCGCGGATGTGGCGCTGCATATGCCGCCGGACACGCTGCGACTGGCGCTGGTGCAGGCCGAGGTTTCGCACGCCAACATCAAGGGCATCGACACCAGCGAAGCGGAGAAGATGCCGGGCGTGGCGAAGGTGGTTACGTGGAAGGATGTGAAGGGCAAGAACGCAATCACCGGGCTGATTACCTTTCCCACGAATAAGGGCGATGGATGGGACCGCCCGATACTGTGCAAGGACAAGGTCTTCCAGTTCGGCGACGCGGTGGCGATTGTCTGCGCCGATACCGAGGAACATGCTCGCGAGGCGGCCAAAAAGGTGAAGCTGGACCTGGAAGTTCTGCCGGCCTACATGAGCGGCTCGGCGGCCATGGCGCCGGACGCGATTGAAATTCATCCCGGCACGCCCAACGTGTACTACGAGCAGGGCGTGGTGAAGGGCGAGGACACCAAGCCGCTGATGGACAAGGCCGCTTTCACGGTGGAGACGGAGACCTATTGCAGCCGGCAGCCGCATCTGCACCTTGAGCCTGACTGCGGCTGCGCCTACTTTGAAGACAACGGCCGCATGATTATTCAATCCAAGAGCATCGGACTGCACCTGCACCACGCCATGATCGCTCCCGGCATCGGCATAGAGCCGGAGAAGCTGCGGCTGATTCAGAACGGCGCGGGCGGGACGTTCGGCTACAAATTCTCGCCCACCATGGAAGCCTTGCTGGGCGTGGCCTGCATGGCCACAGGCAGGCCGGTGTCACTGGTTTACGACCAGTACCAAAACATCACCTACACCGGCAAGCGCTCGCCGGGCAACGTGAAGATCAAGCTGGGCGCCGACAAGGACGGCAAGCTGGTGGCCATGGAGACCGATTGGTGGATTGATCACGGCCCGTATTCGGAGTTCGGCGATCTGCTGACGGTGCGGCAGGCGCAGTTTATCGGCGCAGGCTACAACATCGCCAACATCCGCGGCTTGGGCAAGACAGTCTGCACCAACCACGCGTGGGGCTCGGCCTTCCGCGCTTATGGATCGCCGCAGTCGTTTCTGGCCTCGGAGATGGCCGTCGATATGCTGGCGGAGAAGATGGGCATCGACCCGTTCGAGTTCCGCTATCGCAACATTTACCGTTCGCCCGCCACTACGCCGAACGGGCAGACGCCCGACGTCTACTGCCTGGAAGGGTTGTTCGACAAGCTGCGCCCCAAGTATGAGGAGGCCAAGAAGCGTTGCAAGCAGCTCTCGACCGCGGAGAAGCCGCGCGGCGTGGGTCTCGCGCTGGGCATCTACGGCTGCGGCCTCGACGGACCAGACGGCGCGGAGACGGCGGTGGAGCTGACGCCGCACGGCGTTACGATCTACGACACCTGGCAGGACCACGGCCAGGGCGCGGATCTCGGCACATTGACATTCGCGCACGAAACCCTGCGCCCGCTCGGGTTGCGACCGGAGAAGATCAAATTGGAGATGAACGACACGGCGCTGCCCAACAGCGGCCCGTCGGGCGGCAGCCGCTCCAATGTGTTTATCGGGAATGCCATCCGCGTGGGTTGCGAGATGCTGTTGAACGCCATGCGCAAGCCCGACGGCAGCTACCGCACCTTCGCCGAGATGGTGGCGGAGAAGATTCCGCTGCGCTATGACGGCAAGTGGGTGGCCACCGACTGTACGGCTTGCGACGCCGTGACCGGCCAGGGCAAGCCATTCCCGATTTACATGTACGAGCTGTTCATGCCCGAAGTGGAAGTGGATCGCTCGACCGGCAAGGTTCGCGTGGTGAAGTTTACTACTGTTGTGGATGTGGGCACCATCATCAACCGCGCCACGGTTGACGGGCAAATTTACGGCGGCCTGGCGCAAGGCATCGGCCTGGCGCTCAGCGAAGACTTCGAGGACTTGAAGGTTCACACCACTCTGAAGGCTTGCGGGCTGCCCTACATCAGCGATATTCCGGATGACATCGAAATCATTTACCAGGAGACGCCTCGCCCGCTCGGCCCGTTTGGAGCAGCCGGCGTGGGAGAAGCGCCTTTGACCTCGCCTCATGCGGCGATTCTCAACGCAGTCTATAACGCCTGCGGCGTGCGCATCCTCAAGGTTCCGGCTTTGCCGAAGATCGTGAAGGCTGCGTTGCAGGCACAGACGGCATAACCACGCGCGATTCATGAACGAGGCGTGTACGACCTGAACAGCCGGGACGAAACCACGGTTTCGTCCCGCGCTTTTTTGAGGGGATCGCAATTGCAGATTGCAAGAGGGCGTTTGCGCATTCCAAGTCCGCTCCGCAGGGTGCGGGCTACACTAACTGTGCAACGGGTTGAGCGCCGGGAGACTGCGGATGGATCGGGAACAAGTCAGGCGATGGGAGGCGCAATGCATTCAGGAGCAGGCGCCCGCCTGCACGGCTGCCTGCCCGGTGCATGTGGATGCACGCAAGCTGGTGGAGTGTGTCTCTCACGGCGATTTTCAGGGCGGCCTGGCGACTCTGGCCAATGCTGTTCCTCTCCCGCGAATTCTGGCGCACATCTGCGACCATCCCTGCCAGGCGCAGTGCAAGCGCGCGGAGGCTGGCGAGGCCATTGAGATCGGCTTACTCGAACGGGCCTGCGCGGAGTATGGCGCGCCCGCACCAGCGATACGTTTGCAAACGTCCAGGAATCAGAGTGTGGCCGTAGTCGGCGGTGGATTAAGCGGGGTGGCTGCGGCCATTGGCCTGGCGGGCCGCGGCTATGCAGTCACTCTATTTGAGGCTCGTCCACAATTGCTAGATCGGCTGCGTT
>Ga0302320_10007487_pt1 | contig 24046 bp, 20 predicted proteins | sample Bog_T0_3_FD_202130 | JGI IMG/M metagenome (GOLD analysis project Ga0302320, IMG submission 202130) | Peat permafrost microbial communities from Stordalen Mire near Abisko, Sweden - Bog_T0_3 | ecosystem: Environmental > Terrestrial > Soil > Wetlands > Peat | place: Sweden: Abisko, Stordalen Mire...
CAGACCACGGCGAGGCCGGCACCACGGAAGAGAATGGCCTGGCCGAGGGCGACGAAGTGTGTGGTCGGTGCCGCCAACATCACCAGTTGCACAAACTCTGGCATGCTCTCACGCGGGCTAAAAGTGCGGCGGGAGTCATGTGTGTGACGCGGCGGTTTTTTCGAGACGCGTCATAGGAGAAGGCTGAAATCAGATACGAAGGAGAAATTTACGCCCTGAAGGCTGAAATGCAACAACCTGAAGAGAGGGCTAAAACGAGGCTAAAACCCTTTAAAAACGATTTTTTACCCGTTTGAATCTCCGCGCCCATGCCGTAGCGTATGCGGGAACAGCAGGAAACAGGCGTAAAACTAGGGTTTCTTAGGGATGTTAGCCGGAAATAATCCATTCGCGACATTTTCACCGCGCTTTTACAAAAAAATGCGGCTAAACATGATTCAGGCCGGCGTTCGTGGACGTCACGCCGGTTTGATCCAGCGCGGCGCGCAATTTGTGGGCAAGCACAGCGGGCGTGAAGGGTTTTTGCAACAGCATCGCCCCCGTATCCAAAGCGCCCTGATGCGCGATGGCATTTTCAGTGTAAGCGGAAGTGAACAGGATTTTGATTTGCGGCGATATTGACCGCACGCGGTCGGCCAGTTCTTTGCCGCCCATGTGCGGCATCACCAGATCCGTAAACAGCAGATCGATATGACGGGTGCCAAACCCTTGTTTTACTTTCAAGGCTTCCAAGCCGCTGGCCGCTGCCAAAACGGTGTAGCCCAACCGGTGCAACAAACTCGTCGCCATCGTGCGCAACGCCGCATCATCCTCAACTAAAAGAATGGTCTCCGTGCCGCGCGGCAGGTCCGTCGAGTTTGCGCGTGGCAGCGGTTGCAGCGTCGCCGCGGATTCCACCTGCGGCAAATAAATTTTGAACGTCGTCCCGCGCGCCAGTTCGCTATAGACGCTGATGTGCCCGCCGCTTTGTTTGACGATGCCGTAGCAGGTGGACAACCCCAAGCCGGCACCCTCGCCAACACGTTTGGTGGAAAAAAACGGCTCGAACAACCGCGCCTTGACGGTCTCGTTCATGCCCACGCCGGTGTCCGTCACTGCCAGCATGACATAGCGTCCCGCCTTCATTTCAAAAGCCGTTTGGCGACCGACATCGATTTGGTCCAGTGTCACGTCGGCTGTTTCCAACGTTAGTTTCCCGCCGCTGGGCATGGCCTCGCGCGCGTTGATGACCAGATTCAAAATCACCTGTTCAATCTGCCCCGCGTCCGCCCGCACCACGCCCAGCCCGGCAGGAATGATCTGGATGTCCACGCCGCCCAGGAGGGATTTGAAAACGCCCTGCATATTCTCCATGACCCGATTGAGATCCAGCAGCTCCGGCTTGAGAAATTGCTTGCGGCCATAGGCCAGCAGCTGCCGCGTCAACCCGGCGGCCCGGCCGGCGGCTTGGTTGATTTCGGTCGCGTTTTCGAGCAGCGGACTGCCGGCGGGCAGATCGGTTAACAGCATTTCACAATGGCCAAGAACCGCCGTCAGCAGACTGTTGAATTCATGGGCGATGCCGCCCGCCAGTTTGCCGATGCTTTCCATTCGCTGCGACTGGATCAACTGCTCTTCAAGCCGTTTGCGCGTGGTGATGTCCTGGCACATGACGATGATGCCGATGATTTTGCCCGCGCGGTCGCTCACGGGAATTTTATCCGTCTGCACCCAGACGGTTTTATTTTCATGGTCTTGAAACGTCTCGACAATGCCGAGCTTGGCCACGCCCGAGCGGATCACTTCCGAATCATCCTTATAAAACTTGGCCGCGTCGTGCGGATAAATTTCCGCGCCGGCTCTCCCTTCGATCTCCGCCACGGATTTGCCCAGCGAATCCGCCAGCCGTTGGTTCACGCGCAGGAAACGGTTTTGTGTGTCCTTGAAACAAAGGATGGCCGGCAGAAAATCAAACAGCGCCTGCAGCTCGGTTTCTTTCAGCAGCAAGCCGGCGTTGGAATTTTGCAATTCGTGCGTGCGCTCCTCCAGCCGCGCCAGCGTCTCGGACACCTGCGCGCGGCTGCGGCGCGCGGCCACCAGCACGAACATCACCGCGCCAAACGCCACCAGGATGTTGCCCACGCCGAAGAAAACGGCGTTGGTTTTGATCCAGCTAAAGCTGCCAAACGTCGCACTCGCCTGCCCGCCGGAAAAACGGTAGCCAAAATCTTTCAAGGCCTGCGCGGCGGCGGCCACGCGTTCGGTGCGCGGCGGAATTTCCTGGTCCATCACGTTCATGGCGGCGTTGAAATCCGAGTCGGTCAAGTCCCGCACCATGCGGAACTCGGCGGCCAGATCATCCACCGCCATTTCCAGATTCGCGGCGAGCTGGCGGCCGTCGCCTTCGGGAAACAGTGTCAGGATATTTTTTAACTCCATGCGGATTTGCTGCGCATCGGTTTCCGCCGCCTGCTTTCGGGCGGCCCGATCCGGCTTTTGCGCAAACAAGTATTCGTAAGAATGCAACCGGTAGCTGGCGAGATTCTCCTGCAGCGAGGCCAGTTCATTAAGCGATGGCAGGCCCTCATGTTCCAACAGCTGGGCCGTCTTCATCCCCGTTTCACACACCGCCCAGAGCGTGAACATCTGCACGATGGCGAAAACAAAAATCAACAGCACGACCAGGAGGATGCGCCGGAACGCCACCGCGAGAAACCGGACGCGCGCGTCGCGGGCCAGCACGCCGTTGGCCTTGGTGGGGTCTTCGTTCGTCATAATTTTTGTCGGGTCGCACTCAAATTAAAACGCGGCCAGACTCTTGACGTCTTTCAAATCAGCATCTGCCGGCACGACGGCAATCGCGCCCTTGGTCGCGGCCACGAACGCCACGAGCGTCGCTGCGTCGGCGGCGTTCTTCGGCTCATTCCCACGCCCCGAGAAGACCATGCGTTGCCAGAACGTCGCAAAATGGCTCGCGTCCATCCCGCTGATTTTTTTCAACGTCGCGTCCGCTGCGTCGGCCGGTTCGGTCTGCACGGCAATGACCACGCTCTGGCCGTCCGGCCAATACGTCGTCTTGCCGGTGTAAATATTCCGCAACGCCGCCGCACTGAGGTTGTCCAAGGGCACACTCTTGTTGGCAATGATCACTGAGCCGTCGCGCGCCGCCACCGGCAGCACGATGGCCAGCAACACGGCGCCAGCCAATGCCATTTTCTGAAAAAAAGATTTCATGGCTGCCGGTTCAACCGTCAAAAACTGAAGGTGGTTTTCAGGTCAAGCATCCACCAGCCATTGCCATTCTGCGCCGGATTGCCTGCCGAGTTCTGTAACAGCCCGGTGCCACGAAGGTAATGGCCTTCGATTTTGAAGGTCCACGAAGCGGTGGCATCGAACCGCAGGGCGAGCGCGGCATCCTTTTGAAACATCAATGAATTCCCGGTCTGATCCAAGTCACCATAATATTCGGTGTAATAGCCGCCCGCCTCGAACCATTTGTTGAAACGATACGCCGCGCTGCCATACCAAGTGAATAGGTGCGTGCCCGGCGCGCCGGACTCGGAATAGTAGTCGCGGAAGTAAGCTTCCGCCTGAAACGTCCACGCCTTCCAGAGATATTCGGCGGAGTATTGCTCGAAGGCGGCCCTCGTCCGGGTATCAACTCGGATGGAACTGCCGGGAAGCTGGAGGGCGATGATGTAATTAAGCTCGGGAACAAGGCCGCCGGCAACCCCGAATCGCAGGCCGTCCAGCGGGGTGTTCCACCACAGCTGTCCGCCAAATTCCTCGGCGGCATCAATGGCATCCAGACGGCCGGAGGCGGGCAGGCTGTTGCGGATCTCCAGGGCAGCGCCGCCATCCTCTTTCGGCCGGATGATTCCGCCGTAAATTTCATAGGACAAACTGCCGGCCACGGAGAGCGGCACCGTGCCGAAGAATTCCCCCCCATCCAGCGCCACATAAAAATCGCGCCAACGCGCATCATAAATTCCCTGCGGCAGCAGCACAAAGGTTCGCGCCACATCCACGTCTTGAATGTCGTTGTAGAAACCCTGTGGCCGGCGGATGCGCCCCGCGCGAACGCCGAAATAATCGTTGCAAGTATATTCAACCTGCGCGTAATCCAGAACGACGTCATATTTGCCCGCCTCGCCCACATCATAAGTGAACGCCTGGGCGGCGATGCGCGTGCGCGGCAAGGGGTTGATGGAAGCATTCAAACCCGCCTCCGAGAATTTGAAACTGCCGCTCGAACTGTCGCCGAGATAATTATACTGGCTCGAGTATAAGAAGCCCTGACTGGCAAAGCCGTGGAAAGCCATCGGCGGTCCGTTGGTTCCGAAAAAGTTAAAATCCAGCGCTTGCAGACGGCCGCCGGCGAGCACGGTCAGCATCGTCAGCAACCTAACGCCAAGCCACCGTTGGTTCGATTGTGATTGCACGATTTTCAAATGAGTGGGTTTGGCAGCGGGTTTGGCGCGACGGGTTTTCGAAAAATTGCGGTCCCCCCTCGGCCGTCGAGCATCGCGCGCACTTTGCCGGCGAGCATGGCCGGGGTGTAGGGTTTGGGCAGGAACGCCATGCCGGCATCCAGCACGCCATGCTTCGCGATCGCTTCATCCGTGTAGCCGGACGTGAAAAGAATTTTTAATTCGGGATCGGTGGCCTTGAGCCATTCGGCCATCGCCAGACCGCCCATCTGCGGCATGACAACATCAGTGACCACCAAGCGGATCGGCGGGCCTTGGTGTTGATTCACCACCTGCAACGCCTCCAAGCCGTTGGCCGCCGTCAATAGCTCATAACCCTGGGCTTGCAAAATCCGGCGCGCCATGATCCGCAAGCTTTGGTCGTCTTCCACTAGGAGCAACCGTTCCGTTCCGCGCGGCAACGGTCCGGTCGGGGCCGGCGCGGCGGCCACGGTCAACGGCTGATCGATGCGCGGAAAATAAATCTTGAAGGTCGTGCCTTGACCCGGCTCGCTCTGAACCTCAATGAATCCGCCGCATTGCTGGACGATGTTGTGACACGTGGCCAGTCCCAATCCGGTGCCTTTGCTGGCGGCCTTCGTGGTGAAGAACGGTTCAAACAAGCGCCGTTTCACCTCGGCGGTCATGCCCTGGCCCGTGTCCGAAACTTGAAGCATGACGTATTCTCCAGCCACGGCGGAAGCGCGGGTGGCGTTCGCCTCAAGCAAAACATTTTCCGTCGAGAGCGTCAGCCGGCCGCCATGCGGCATGGCGTCGCGCGCGTTGACGACCAAATTCAAGACTACCTGACCGACATAGCCGGCGTCGGCTTTGACGCGGCCGAGCTGGCCGCCGGGAACCAGCGTCAGCACGATGACTTCACCGATGACCCGCCGCAACATTTTGTCCATTTTCTGAACCACTTCATTGAGGTCCAGCACCACGGGCTCAATCGTTTCTTTGCGACTGAAAATGAGCAGCTGCCGCGTCAGCCCGGCGGCCCGTTCCGACGCGTGCCGAATCTCCTCCGCATATTCCCGGAGCGGACTATCCTCGGCCAATTCAAAGGTGATCAAATCCAGATTGCCGCTGATGACGCCGAGAATGTTGTTGAAGTCATGTGCGATGCCCGCAGCCAACTGGCCGATGACTTCCATCTTTTGCGCCTCGATGAACTGCGCCTGCAACTGCCGCCGGTCGGCGCGGGATTCGACTTCCTGCATCGCCCGGCGCACGGCGGGCGCGAGCCGGACGAGCCGGTCTTTCAACACATAATCCGTCGCCCCATTTTTCAGCGCATCGATCGCCTGTTCCTCGCCCATCATTCCGGAAACTAATATCACCGGAATCTCCGGCCAGCGCGCGCGCATCAATTCCGTGGCGGCCAGGCCGTCGAAACCTGGCAGCGAATGATCCGAAAGCACCAGATCAATGTCGCCGCCCTCGAGCGCCGCCACAAAATCCGCGCGGCTTTGCACGCAGGTCGTCGCACAGGTGATGCCCGCCGTCTTCAAGGCAGACTGGACGAGCGCGGTGTCGTCGGGATGATCTTCCAAGTGGAGAATCTTGAGCAGTGTTTTCATTGGTTTTCTCGCCTAGCCGGCAGCCATACCATTCATGTCTTTATGATTATTTTTAAGTTTACGTTTATGGCCAATGCCATCTGTTGCGGAAAAAGAAAAAGGCACAACGAAAACAATCCACACCGTGAGGGATGAATCATTCCGTTGTGCCTTAATCTGACAGGCCCGATGTCCTGCCCGCAAAGCTCCTGCAACAATTACAGGTCAAATCCGAACAAATGACTATCGGCAGAAATGCGCAAAAGTTAAATAAATTGTTTGGCTTCTGCCAGCCCTCCCCCTGCCCGTTCGCCATCCCCATGATTGCCAATGCATTGGCGACGGCCCGAGGTGCCCGGCCTCACGGGCATTTATCAATTGTCGGAGTATCTCTCGGCGGATTTTCAGAAAGTCTTGCGACGGGGCGAATGCTTTGTCGTGCGCGACACCGCCACCGACCCCCGCACGGACGCAAAAAAATATGCGGCGTTGAAAATCCGTTCGTTCATTTGCGTGCCGCTCATCGCCGATGGCCAGTGGAAATTAATGTTCGACATCCATGATATCAAGCCGCGCGACTGGCGGGAGGATGAAATCGGGCTGGTGCGCGAACTGACCGCGCGCATCTGGGCGCGACTCGAGCGCGTGCGCGCCGATTCGGTGCTGCGGCAGAACGAAGCCTTGTTTGCCGCGCTCATCGAGGAAGCGCCCGTCGGCGTTTATGTCATCAATGCGCAATTTCGCTTGCAACAAATCAACACGCGCGCGCTGCCGGCCTTTGAAAAAGTGGAACCGAAAATGGGCCGCACGCTTACCGAGGTCATGCACATCCAATGGGGCAAAGAAGCGGGCGATGAACTGGCCGCGATTTTTCGCCACACCCTCGACACCGGCGAACCTTACATTTCATCGGGATACTAAAATGTCCGCGCCGATCTCGGGTTGGAAAAAACCTTTGAGTGGCAGACGCGGCGCGTGACGCTGCCCAACGGTTCGCACGGCGTCGTTTGCTATTTTAACGACATCACCGAACGGATTCAATCCGAACAGGCATTGAAGCAGGCCAAAACCGCTGCGGAATCCGCCAACCGCAGCAAGGATAATTTTCTGGCGGCCTTATCCCACGAATTGCGCACGCCATTGAATCCCGCGCTGCTGATCGCGAGTGAATCGGCCGACAACCAAGAATTACCTGAAACCGTCCGCACAAATTTTGATATCATCCGCAAAAATATCGAATTGGAAGCGCGGTTGATTGATGACTTGCTGGACCTGACGCGCATCACCACCGGGAAAATGATTTTGAACAAAAACCCGGTGGACGTCCACGCTGTCTTGAAGGATGCCATCGCCACGACGCAAGCCGAGCAGCAGGAAAAGCAACTCCATTTGGACATCCAGCTGCAGGCGGCGCACGCCGGGGTCGAGGGTGATGCAGTGCGTCTGCAGCAAGTGTTCTGGAATATCCTGAAAAATGCGGTGAAATTTACGCCGGTGAAGGGAAAGATTACCTTGGAAACTGCCCTCACCGGGAACGGCCAGTTGGTCATAAAAATCTCGGACACGGGCATTGACATGAGCGACACCGAAGTCGCGCGCGTGTTTACAGCCTTTGCCCAGGGCGATCTCGCAGGCGACAGCGGATCCCATCGTTTCGGCGGTTTGGGCTTGGGACTGGCCATCTCAAAAACCCTGTGGAGCTGCATTCGGGAAAAATCACGGCGCACAGCGCGGGCAGAAACCACGGTTCTACCTTTGCCATTGAACTGCCTTTGGCCAAGGAAATGAAGCGCGGCCCACAAGCCAATAATAGTCATCCAAAGCAAAGCCCGGCGGAACTTTTGCCGGCAGCCGCCGGGTCCAGATTGGTTCTGTTGGTGGAAGATCATGAAATCACCCGGAACGTATTGACGCAACTGTTGGGCCGCCGAAATTACAAAGTCATCGCGGTGGATTCCCTCGCGGCGGCGAGGGAGGCAGCCAGCCAAAATAAATTTGACCTGCTAATCTCCGACATTGGACTGCCCGATGGAAACGGCAACGATTTAATGAGCGAGCTTCGGCAAAAGTATGGCATAACCGGAATCGCACTCACGGGTTATGGAATGGAAGCAGACCTGGCGCGTGGCAAAGCGGCTGGCTTTGTGACGCATTTGATCAAACCTGTGCGCATTGATGCCTTGGAAAGCGCACTGGTAGTGGCCCGAGCCACGGCGTGGCAGCGTGGCTCTGACCGCTCACCGATGATCGGAAAAGCTGGCCGGTAAGGCGCTCATTTTCAACGGTCATGGCCGTTGCGTTTCCGGGTTTGCAGGAATGCCACCAAGGCATCCATTTTGCTCGGCGTGAGATTTCCAGCATAGGCCGGCATGTTCACCGCCCCATTGGCGATTTTCAGAATCATTTCATTTTTCGACAACCGGTCGGCAACATCGGTTAAATCCGGTCCCCGCCGGCCGCCGTCTTTACCAATCAAATGGCAGTTCAAGCAGCCTTTGTCGTGAAACAGCTCGGCCCCGAGCATGACCGGGCCATTCGTTGCGCCCACGACGGACGCGGACAAGGGGGGGGCATTGAAATTAGGCGACCAGGGAGATTTCGCGCCCGCCACCCATAAGGTCACGATCATCAGCACGGTCATGATGACGGCGACGACCGCCCACGGACGCCGACGCGGGCTGCGTTCGCCGCGATTGGAAACAAACGGCAGGGCTATCAAAATGATTCCCGCGAGCAGCGGGCCGAACACCATGAAATATTTTTCCGTCCCATGCGGCAGCAGCGCGAGCACGCCGAAATACCAGAGCAAATACCAGTCGGGGCGAGGACTCGCCGCGACCACGCTGGGATCGGGCGGCTTGTCCAATGGCGGTGCGCCGGAAAAAAATGCGAGCGCCACGACGAACACGATCAGGCCGGTGCAAAAAATTGTGTCGCGCCACGCGGCGTCCGGCCAGAACGGCTTGCCGGTTTTTTCGAGCATCTGCTGGTATTCGGCGCGGTAGGTTTTTGGGTCAACGAGCTTGCCCGGTTTGGGCGGCTCGGAAACGCCGTGGCGCAGCACCAGCCAAAGATGCAATCCGACAAACGCAAAAATAAATGCGGGCATGATGAAAACGTGGATCGCAAAAAATCGCGTCAGCGTCGCGCCGCCGACGGTGTCGCCGCCCAGAATAAAATGCGCGAGCCATTGGCCGATGAGCGGCACGCGTGCGGCCTGTTCCGCGCCGACGACCACCGACCACACGGCGTTTTGATCCCAGCGCAGAAGTTGCCCGGTGAAACCCATGACGAGCGTGAATCCCAAAAGCAGCACGCCGGTCGCCCAGTTGAGTTCGCGCGGAAATTTGTAGGCGCCGAACAAAAAAACCTGCGCCATGTGCAGTCCGACCATCAGGACCATCGCCGACGCGCCGTAATAATGCAGGCCGCGCAGAAAATGACCGAACGGTGCCTGGTCGCTGATGAAATGCAGCGTCGTATAGGCCTCGCCCGCCGAGGGAATGTAGGCGAAGGCCAGCGCCACGCCGCTGATCACCTGCACCATGAACGCGCACAATGTGGCGGTGCCGAAGACATACCACCACTTCGCGTCCGGCGGCACGAGATGCCGCGCCGTTTTGCCGATCATCTTCGGCAGGCCGGTGCGGTCATCCACCCACGAATAGAGTTGCTGGAAAATATTTTTCAAATTATTTGCTGGAGATGGGGATTTGCGCCGTGAGAATTTGCACGTCGCCGTTTAGCACGCGGACTTGATAACGCGGCAAGGGCGCGGGCGGCGGCCCCGCGGCGACGGTGCCGTCATTGTAATACACGCCGCCGTGGCATGGGCACATGAACAAATCGGCTTCGGCGAGCCAGCGCACGGGACAGCCGAGGTGCGTGCAATTGATGGAAAAAGCGATGAAAGTGTCGGCGTCCACGCGCCGCAGCCACGCCGCGCTGCGCGCCGTCACGCCCGCCCACGGCAATGGCGAGGCGTCTTCGTATTGCACCGCCGTGGTCGTGCCGATTTTGAAAGAATCCATTTTTCCGACAGAACGCCACACTTCTTTGTGACGCTCAAAAAACGGCGCGAGAATAAATCCGGCCACGGGCAGCGCGACCATCAGCGCGCCAATGCCGCCCGCCGCGACGCTCAGCCGCGCGAAAAATTTTCGCCGCGAAAGTTCGGCGGGCGAAGCCGGGCAGCCGGCCGGATTATTTTCAGCGTTGGTTTCTTTCATGACGAATATCGCGAATCCAGCCCGCCATCGCGGTGGTAAAAAGCGCGAGGCCGATGCCGGTGATGATGAGCGAGGTGACCAGTCCCCATACTAAAAAAGTGATCGCGAGCGCGAGCATCGCGGGCCAGACGGTTGGCTCCGGCAATTTTTTTGGCGGCAGCACCGTCCACTCGGCTGGCGCTGGCGGCGGCGCAGGTTTTGAAATTTCAGTGGCCATGAGATTTTGCCAGTTGCGATTTTGTAACAACCGCTTTGTCGCCGGTTTCGCCATGCCAGCGGGCGAAGAGCGCAAAAATTCCGCAGAAATAAATCAGGCATGCGGGCACCCACATCAGCAGGCCGCCGAGCTGCTGGTCTTTGGCGGGCGTCAGTCCCCATTGATTTTGGATGAGCGGCAAAATGCCGAGCCGGTCAACCGGATGCAGATAAATCGAGCAAACTTCCACTGGCGAAAACGTGATGACGATTCCCAAAACCGTGCAACCGAGACACGCGCTGAACAAATAAATCATTCCCGCGAGCGGCGCGATTCGTTGCGTGCGCCACGGCGAAATGATCGGCCACCAAAACGCGCCGCCCATCGCCAGCAGCGAGATATATTGCAGGCGATGAATCCACGCGTTCGACACGGCGGCGTTGCAAAGCATGGGTGCGTGCCACAGCCACATGCCGCCGACGCCCAAAAACCAGTTGGCCACGGGATGCCGCAAAATCCAGTTCAGCCAGTTCCAGCGGCCAGTTTGAAAATTTTGCGGAACGGGCGCGGGCGTCAGGCTCAATAAAATTAGCGGCGGAATGATCAGCAGCAGGAGCAAATGTTGCAGCATGTGCGCACTGAACAAATATCCGTCCGCCAGCGCGTCAATCGGCGATGCTAGCGTGAGGAAGAAAATAATTATTCCTGCGAGCAGCCAGCCAAAGTTTCGACTTAAACGAAAATGATTTCGCGCGCCGTAAATTAAAATGGTCGCGACGCAAATCGCGATGACCCACAGATTCCAGTTCCACGCGGAAATAAAAAATTGTTCGGTCGTCATAAAAGCAGTTTCAAATAAATCACCGAAAACACCACGAGCCAGACGGCGTCCACAAAATGCCAGTAAAGCCCGATGGATTTCACCGCCTCGATGCGGCCTTGTTTGAAATCACCGGCGAAGGCGAGCGCCATGAGAATCAACAGCGCAATGATTCCGATGCAAACATGGAGGCCGTGGAAGCCGGTGAGCGTGAAAAATGTGGTCGCGAACAGATTGGAATTGACCTGAACGCCTTCGTGGAAAATGCGGAGGTATTCCCGGCCTTGGCCGAAAATAAAAATTGTTCCGAGCAAAATTGTCAGCGCAAGCAGCCAGCGAAATGCGGAAGATTTTCCGGCGCGCAGTTTTCTTTCCGCGAGCCAGATCGTGAAACTGCTCGCGAGCAGGCAGAGCGTGTAAATTCCGGTTCGTTGCGGATTCAACATGCTGGTGGGCGTCGGGCCGTTCATCGCGTGGCTGTTATAAAACAGATAGGCGAGAATGAGCATGAGAAAAAAAACGCTTTCGGTGATCAGAAAGCTGACGATGCCGACGCGGTTTTTTTCCAGGACAAATCCATCGCGCGCGGCGATGCCGCCGACGATGGGATCGGGATTTTCCGGGTGCGCCAAATCCCACAGCGGGCGGCGGCTGCGGATCGGCGGCACGCGGTCAAAATTCTGCGCGGGCGGCGGCGAGGTCGTGGCCCATTCGAGCGTCCACGCGTTCCACGGATTGTCGCCCGCCGGTTCGCCGTGCCGCAAGCTTGCGAAAATATTCCATAACAAAATTAGCACCGAGGCGCCGAGCAAAAATGCGCCGACGGTGGAAATCAGGTTCAGCAAACCCCAGCCGGGCAAATCGGGATAAGTGTAGACGCGCCGCGCCATGCCCATCAGGCCGAGAAAATGTTGCACGAAAAACGCGGTGTTGAATCCAATGAGCGCCGTCCAAAAATTTATTTTGCCGAGCCGTTCGGACAGCATCCGTCCGGTGATTTTTGGAAACCAATAATAAATTCCCGCAAACACCGCGAAAAATGTGCCGCCGAAAAGAACGTAATGAAAATGCGCCACCAAATAATAGGTGCCGGTGACCTGCCAATCGATCGGCACGACGGCGAAAGTGATTCCGCTTAAGCCGCCGATGGTGAATTGGATTAAAAATGCGACGGCAAAAAGCATGGCGGTCGTCAGGCGAATCGCGCCGCCCCACATCGTCGCACTCCAGGCGAAAACTTTTATGCCGGTCGGCACGGCGATCATCATGCTCGTCGCGGCGAAAAATAAATCCATCGGATGGCCGAGGCCGACGGCGAACATATGATGCGCCCAGACGCCGAAACTTAAAAGCGCGATGGCGACGGTTGAGGCCGCGACAAATTCGTAGCCAAAAATCGGCCGGCGCGCGAACACCGGCACGACTTCAGAAATGATGCCGAACGCGGGCAGCGCCATGATATAAACTTCGGGATGGCCGAAGGTCCAAAAAAAATGCTGCCACAGCACGGCCGATCCACCGTGCGCGGGCGCAAAAAAGTGCGTGCCGAGGTGACGGTCGATGAACAGCATCACGATCGCCGCGTTCAAGGCTGGCAGAGCCAGGATGATGAGAAACGAGTTTATCAACATCATCCAGACGAACAACGGCAGGCGGCGGATGGTCAGGCCCGGCGCGCGCAACGTGAGAATTGTGGCGATCAGATTAATTGAGGCGGCAACCGAGCCGACGCCGAGAACCAACAACGACAGCGTCCAATAATCCACGCCCGAAGTCGTGGCATAAGAGGATTCGCTCAACGGCGCATAGCTGAACCAGCCGACGGCGGGCGCGCCGCCGGCGAGCAGGCTGAAGTGCAGCAGCAATCCGCCGCACGGCAGGAGCCAGAAACTTAATGCGTTCAATCGCGGAAAAGCCATGTCGCGCGCGCCGATCATCAGCGGCACGAGATAGTTCGCCAAGCCGATCAGCGTCGGCATCACCACCAGAAAGATCATGGTTGTTCCGTGCATGGTGAACATCTGGTCAAAGGCGTCCGGCGAAAGAAATGTGTTGTTCGGCCGGGCGAGTTGAATTCGCATCAGCAAAGCCTCGACGCCGCCCATGATAAAAAAAACCAGCGTGGTCAGCAGATAAAGGATGCCAATGCGCTTGTGGTCCACGGTGGCGACCCAGCCGTAAAGTCCGCGCGACATACTTGCCGCTTGGGGCGTTTCGCTGGCGATGAGTGTTGCGGCGATTTCCGTCATTGCAGGGTCTCAAAATAACTGGTCAAGGCGCCGAGCTGCGGGTCCGTCAGTTTCAGGTTGGGCATCAAGCAGCCGGGTTTGAAGGCCTGCGGATTTTTCAGCCAGCGAAATAGATTCGTCTCGGTGTTCGCTAACACGCCCCCGCCGAGGATTCCGCGGCTGGCCAGATGCGTCAAATCCGGTGCGGCATTGGCCGCCACCGAAACGCCGCGAATGGAATGACAATTGATGCAGGTCAGCGTCTGGTAAATCTTCAGGCCATCCTCAATGGAATCCGCGGCAGGCATGGCGGCGGGTTTTTCCTGTTCGCGCAGCCACCGGTCAAAGGCTGCGGGCGATTCCGCGATGACGGAAAATCGCATCCAAGAATGCTGGGCGCCGCAATACTCCGCGCATTCGCCGGCGTAGGTTGCCGGGGCATCGGCTTCCAACCAGACCTGATTCGTCACGCCAGGAATCATCTGTATTTTTCGCGCCAAGGCCGGGATCCAAAAATCATGAATCACATCGGCGGATTCCAGCCGGACGAGCCATTGCCGGCCGACAGGAATGTGAATTTCATTCGCGGTCACCACCCCGGTTTGCGGGTAGCGCACCTCCCACCACCATTGATGGCCAATCACCACGAGGTCAGGCAGCCGGTTCGCCGCGGGATCAGATAATCGCATCCCGCGCACGGTCAGGGCGAAGAACCAGAGGATGATTAGGATGGGGCCGATGGTCCAAATCAGCTCCAATCTTCGATCGCCAAAATGTGGCGGCGGATCGGCAGCACCCGGCCGATACCGGAAAACAATCAAACCGTATCCCACCATGCCGATGACAATCAGCAGAATAAAACTGCAAACAATTAGGACGTGTAAAAAAAGGTGCGCGATGCTCGCGGTTTCGGGCGAGCAGGGGTGGAACACTGGAAGGTCAACGCCGTTCATGCTTCCTTGGGTCAAATTGTTTATGCTGTCGGATTAGCGGTGCCATGTCGGGATCCATTTTCCGGTTGCATTTCCAACCGCTTTTATAGATAGACCGCTTCCAGGATTTTCGCAAACACTGTTTCATCCGTCAGGCAAACCATTTGCCGTAACACGGCCAAACCTGAGGAGTTTGTGCGTCTGGCAAATGACGGTGCGTGACTCCGCTCCCACCGGCGCCGGCGACTGGATGCTCCACTTGGGTGAGTCGGCAGCCCGACATAATCCACATGATAATATTTCACGCCCGCCACGAGCAGTTGGCCGACGACCTCGGGGAACGAGAACGTGAAGTTTAGTATCGTGCGCGCCGCTTCGAGAATTAGTTTTTAAATCCCGCCTAAGCATTCAAAGTTTTCCCCGTGAATGAAAGAAAAGCAACCGGGGCTTTGACACGAATTTCACGAATTGAAAGCAATTAAATTCGTGTCTGAAATTTCTCGGCTCGGTTCAGAAACGGCCTTGAGATGAATTGCGGATTGACCATTAGAAAACGCGGCAGCGGTGACAAATTCGAATATTTGGACACTTCGGGCCAACTTTCTTGTGCATCCAGTCCGGATTTATTGGCGTAGGAGCTAAAGTAACGTTCCGCAAAATAAACAAACAAAAATATCACCTATGAAAAAAATCAGTTATGTGTCTGTCCTTGTAGCTGCATTATTAAGTGTTGGATCGGCATATGCTTCCAGCCATCGAGAAGCGCCATTGATATGCGGCACACCCAAGCTTGACGGGTGCGACTTCTATATGTTCAACAGCTATGAAACCGGCCGGTCAAACTTTGTCACGTTTGTCGCGGATTATTTGCCGCTTCAGGATCCCTACGGCGGCCCAAATTATTTTCAACTCGAAACCAACGGGGTTTACGAAATTTCCATTGATAACAATGGCGATGCCCAGGAGGACATTACTTTCCAGTTTCAGTTCTACAAGACGTCGCGCAACATCTCGCTGCCCATCGGACCAGCCGGAAACCAGGTCACGAACGCGATTCCACTCGTGATCAGCGGCCAGATTGTTGCCGGCAATAACGCCAGCTTGAACGTGTTGGAAACCTACACCGTCAAAATGATCACGGGCAACCGGCGCACCGGGGTGGCGCAGTATCTCACCAATGCGGCCGACGGCACCACGGTTTTTACCAAGCCGGTGGACAACATTGGCAACAAAACCCTCCCCGACTACAATGACTATGCCAATCAATACATTTACAATGTGAATATCCCCGGTTGCCCGACGCCGGGCCGGCTGTTCGTGGGGCAGCGGAAAGATCCGTTCGTGGTAAACCTTGGGGAAACGTTCGACTTGATCAATCTGAGCAATCCCCTCGGCCCGGTTAATGGCACCAAGGACAGTTTGGCTGACAAGAATGTGACTTCGTTGATCATGGAACTGCCAAAATCCTGCCTGACAAATAACAGCCCCGTCATAGCTGCCTGGACCACGGCCAGCCAGTTTCAGAGCAACACGCTCGTGCAGGTCTCGCGCCTCGGTCAACCGCTCGTGAATGAAGTCGTCATCGGTTTGAAAGACAAAGATACTTTCAACGCCAGTCAGCCGAAGGACGATGCGCAGTTTGCCAATTATGTCACGAATCCCACGTTGCCGGCTTTGATCCAATTGCTGTTTGGCAGCGCGGGCGTCGTGGCGCCCACGAATTTTCCGCGGAGCGACCTCGTGGAAGTATTTTTGACCGGCATTCCCGGACTCAACCAGACGACGGCCGTCGCGGAAATGTTGCGGCTGAACACAACGACACCGACTTTGCCTGCCGCCATGCAGAATGATCTGGGCGTGATTGGCGGCGATGTCGCCGGCTTTCCCAATGGCCGCCGTCCGGGTGACGATGTGGTGGACGTGGCATTGCGCGTGATGATGGGAGTTTTGCTTTCGACCAATGTTGCACCTTCCGGACAGTTGCCTTTCACGGATGGCGCACTGGTGACGGCGAACATGTTCCAACAAGTATTTCCCTACATCAATCCGCCGCTGGCTGGCTCGCCCAACGATCTGAGCGTCAATATCACGATGCAAAAAAGCGGTAATGTGAATGGACCCTACGCGAACACGGCGGCCACGTATAACAGCAGCACGGGACAGATTTCCACTTCGCCGACCGGTGGCAGCACGGGATTTTATCGTGCGTCGGCGGACCTGCCGGGTGTGAGCCTCGGAACCCCCACCGTGACGAGTTCGAATGTAATGATGGGTGTCAAGATTCCCTGAACGCCTGGGCGTTTCCCAAATAATGACGCGGCGGGCTTTGGCTTAGGCTGGAAAGGTTGGTCAAAGCCCGTCGCTAAATGTGCAGAGCTCTCACCCAAGAATACGCACGCAAACCCATAAATACTGCGAACATGAAAACCCTCGGAAATATCGCCTGCAAACGCAATCTGTCCGGTTTCACGCTGGTTGAGCCATTGGTCGGCACGGGATTATTTCAATTCTCGCCGCGATGCTGCTCCCAGCATTGGCCAGCGCGAAAGAAAGAGGCCGCCGAGCGGCTTGCTTTTCAAACTTACGCCAAGTCGCGCTGGATTCCTTACAATCGTCCTGGCAAACAAGCCAATTGCATATACACGGATGGGCACGTCGAATCCTTGCCTTGGACCAAGGCTCGCCTCGATCAGTTTCCAGATCACGTCGTGCGCAAACCGCCGACCAATCCGCCAAATTAGCCATTCCCTGTGGAACAAACGAAAAAGCAAATATGCAATCAACCTTCGAACATTTTTTTAATGTGGCGAAAAGATATTTCGTCAAAAGTTTGGTGGGCTTTTTAGTTATCAATTTTGCGACGGTGCTGAAGGCTGAACCTTACCTCCCCCATGACGGTGGCGAGATTTTGGAAAAACTGCGGGCGACGGCGTTCGATCCGACCGCCCACGAAATACATCAACTCCGCGCCCGCCTCGCCGCCGATCCAACCAACAGTTTGCTGGCGTGCCAGCTCGCCCGTCGCTGCATCGAACGCAGCCGCACCGATGCCGACCCGCGATTTCTGGGTCGCGCCCAATCCGCGCTCGCCCCGTGGTGGGACGCCGCCACGCCGCCGATTGACGTGCTCGTGCTGCGGGCTACGCTCAAGCAAAGCCAGCATGATTTCGCCAACGCGCTCGCGGACCTCGATGTTGCCGCGCACATTGCTCCGGGCAATCCGCAAGTCTGGCTGACGCGTGCAACCATCTTTACCGTGCTCGGAAAATACAATGAAGCGCGGCAAGCCTGTCTGCCGCTCGCGCAAATCGCACCGGGACTCGTGGCGTTGACCGCGCTCGCCAATGTCTCGTCATTGACAGGCAGTGCCGAATCCGCCTGTGGTTTGCTGCGCAACACGTTGTCGGCGAAAAATTCGGCGAGCGTTGACGAAAAAATCTGGGCGCTGACGGTGCTCGCGGAAGCCGAGGCGCGGATCGGCCAAAATGCCGAAGCTGAAACCGATTTTAAAAATGCCCTCGCGTTCGGCCAGCATGATCCTTACTTACTCGGCGCTTATGCGGATTTGCTGCTTGATCAAAACCGTCCGACCGAAGTCATCGATTTGTTGAGAAACGAAACGCGTGCCGATTCGCTGTTCTTGCGCCTCGCGCAAGCGGAAGCCGCGCTCACACCACCGCCCGCGACACTCGCTGATCACCTTACCTCATTGGGTGCGCGCTTTGAGGCCGGCCATTTGCGGGGCGACTTTGTGCATCAACGCGAGGAAGCACAGTTCACGTTGCACCTGCTGCATCAGCCGCGCGCGGCGTTGCAACTCGCGCAAACCAATTGGCAGGTCCAACACGAGCCGGCGGATGTGCGCATCCTTTTGGAAAGCGCGCTGGCCGCCGGCGAGGCGGCGGCGGCCCAGCCCGCGCGGGATTTCATTCGGACCAATCATTTGGAAGCCGTGCAACTGAACCTCCTCGCGGAAAAACTGAACCAAAAATGAAACCTTTTTCTCTTGCTCGCAAACTGGGTTTGGTGGCCGCTTCATTCTACGCACTGCTGTTTTTTTCAACGGGCACCGTTCACGCGCATACGCAAAGCACTTCTTATTTGAATCTCCGCACCACACCCAGCGGCCTCACTGGCGAATGGCATCTGGCATTGCGTGATTTGGAAGACGCCGTCGGTCTCGACCTGAACGACGATGGAGTCATCACCTGGTCGGAATTGCTGGCCCGGAAAGCTGCGGTGTCCGCTTACGCGCTTTCGCGGCTCCACCTTCGCGGCGATGGGCAGACGGGAAGATTGCACATCAACGAGCTGCTGGTGGACAATCACTCTGACGGTGCCTACGCCGTTTTGCGATTCGATGTTGCCGGCTTGTCGCGGCCAAACAAAATTGAATTAATTTACAGTGCCTTTTTTGACATTGATCCGAAGCATCGCGGATTGTTCCGGCTGGAAGACAACGGCCAGACGCGCCTTGCGGTTTTTAGTCCGACCACCACCACCCAAACCTTTGACCTCACGCTGCCGGCACCCCGTGCCCCTTTTGTCACGTTTCTTTGTGAAGGCGTATGGCACATTTGGTCAGGCTACGATCATATCCTTTTTCTTCTGGCCTTGTTGTTGCCGGGCGTGTTGCTGCGCCGCGATGGCCGATGGCAGCCCGTTTCCGCAGCGCAACCGGCGTTCGTGAACGTGCTGAAAATTGTCACCGCCTTCACCGTCGCACATTCCATCACGCTCAGCCTGTCCGCCTTGGGCTACGTGCATTTGCCCACGCGATTGGTGGAATCCGCGATAGCTGCCTCCGTGGTGCTCGCGGCGTTCAACAATCTCGTGCCTTTCTTCGCCGAACGCGGCTGGATGGTGGCTTTTGGATTCGGCCTGCTGCACGGTTTTGGTTTTGCCAACGCGCTCCGCGATCTGGGCCTGCACACCGGCCAGCTGGCCGCCACGCTGTTCGGTTTCAACCTCGGCGTCGAGTTGGGCCAACTGGCGATCGTGGCCGTTTTTTTGCCGCTCGCGTTGTGCCTGCGCCGGCTCATGTTTTATCAGAACTTCGTCTTGCGGCTCGGCTCGGCGGCCATCATGGTGGTCGCTTCCACTTGGATGGCGGAACGAGTTTTTGACTTTAAATGGCTGCCGTTTTAAACCTTGGAAACCTGCCAGCGGACGGGCGCGAGAAAATTTCTTCGTGAAAAAATCATCCACGCATTACAATGTTCGCACATGCGAGGAAATGAGCCAGGTCAGGACACATCAGCCCGACAGAATCCATCGCTGCTGGAGCAGGTGACGAATATTTCGCTGCTCGATGCGTTGCGGCAGCGGCGGTCGCGACGCTTTGGTCTGGGGATGAAAATCCCCGCTGGCCCGCTGGCCTATACGAGCCGCCACCCGCCGCGTCCGCTCACCGAGGCGGAAGAGGCCGCCATGGTTTTCGCCGCGTGCGGCATCACCGGTCATGCGCTGGCCGATTTGTGTTACGCCCAAGGCGAAGGTGGCGGCATCATGGCTGGGCTGGTGGCACGCACCATCGCGAGTGGGGACGCCCTGCAAACGGTCGGGCTGATTGTCATCAATGATGATGGCGCGTGGCTGGTCCGGCGCCCGCGCGAAATGCCGGCCACGGAAATTTCGCAGCTCATCGAACTGGGCAAGCGCGGGGACTTCACCGAACTTTACCGCCGCAGCCGGGTAAAGATCGCCGACGAACGACCCAAGACACCGGCGGAGCCATTGTTCAATATCAATGCCAACCGCTGGTCGGCCCACGCGCCCGGCTCCACCATTTTTCTTCCAGTGAACGATCTTACGTTCATGTATGTGAACGGCCTGCTGGAAATTCTTAACGAGGAAACCGGCTCTTTTATTCTCGATGAAAGAAATCATTTTTTGCCGGCCGGCCTGGCAAAATTCGCGCGCCGCCGGGGCGGGCATCTGGAGGAAGATCCTCACAAAGGCCGGGTCGTCACGGTTCGTCAGGTGGAGCAATTCGTCACCGAGTTCGTGATGGTCGAGCAAGGCATGATGTTGCAAAATCTCGGCCTCATGGCGCAGGCATTGGGTTTGGGCGGCTATCCGAGTTTGGCGAACCACGAGTTCGCATGGTTTCAGTCGCTCGGTTTTCGCATGGAGGCGATGCCCGCCAACCGCTACGTCGGCGCTGGTTGGCTGGCATCCTGCGCGATGAAAATTCTGCACCGCAACCCGACCATCCCCTATCCCGTCGGGCTGGAACGCAACGGTGAAGTGTTGTTGAAACCTTTTTGCCCACCGTATTTCAAATCCATGGCGGACGCGGTGCGCGCCGTGGCGGAAATTAAATTCGGCGCGAACGGAATTTTTCGCAGCCAAAATCAGGGTAGCGCATGGATTAATCATGCGGAAGTGGTCCAACAGGTGCCGGCGGTAAGTGAAGCGACGATTGCGGCGGTCACGGCGCATTGTGAATATCTTTGGAATCGTTACGGCCGTTTTCCAGTTCATCTGCCGCCGTATCGCACCGTGCTGAGCTTTCAAGCCAGCCATCTGGACGCGGAATTTTACGATAAATTTTATCAGCCCGGAACCGTGAGTGAAACCCAACGGGAAGATTTCACCAAGAATTCTTAAACCCAATAGCCGGCCTTAAGACATGGCAAACATCACGAGCGGATCATCCGCCGTCAACACGGCCAGCAGGGTGCAACCCGTCTCGGAATAATTCACTTCATGCTGTGAATCTTTGTCCGCATGATGAAAATCACCCGCCACGAGCCGGCGGTTGCCGACCACGAGATCGCCGCTCAAGATATAAAAATCCTCCGGCCCGGCGTTCACATGCGCCGGATACCGCACCCCCGGCCCGATTTTACCGAGCAACACCGCGTAGCCACGTTCTTTTTCAAATGAGAGCAATTTTATGAAAGCGCCTGATAACGGCAGTGCTTTCCAGCCGGATTCACCGGCGGCTTCGTGAAAATGCAGGCCCGCCAGCATGGGGGACACCGGCGCCGGTGGAGTTTCTTTTGATGCGGCAATGCGCTCGAAAATATTCGCTTTGAGTTGCGGCGGCAGCTTCGCCTGCGGGACGGACTTCACGACCATGCCAGCCGTGCGTTGCAATTCAAAAACCAGAGCGCGGAGGTCTCCATTTTGGCGAAGCTCGGATTCAAATGCGCCATGCTCCTCCGGGCTTAACGCGCCCAGCACATAAAGGCTCGCTTGTTCTTGAAGTTGTTCGGAAATCATACGTAAGCCTCCAGTCCATCGCGCAGCTTCAACATGCCGCGACGGATGCGCGCCTTGACGGTGCCCAGCGGCTGGCAGAGCGCGTCGGCGATTTCAAGATGCGATAGACCGCCGAAAAAAGCCATTTCAATGGCCCGTTGCTGGTCTTGCGGCAATGCGCCCAGCGCCATGCGAACAGCCTCCTGTTCATCAATGGCAAGAGAATATTCCGTAACGCCTGATTCAAAGTGCGGTTCAGCCACTTCACCATCATTCGTTTCCACCATCACCCGAGATCGTCGTTGACGCGAACGCAGTCGGTCAATGCAGCGGTTGCGGACAATGCTCATGGACCAGCTAAAAGCCAGTCCCATTTCGGGATCAAACGACGCCGCTTTGTTCCAAATCTGCATGAAGACATCTTGAATAACTTCTTCCGCGTCGTGCGTATTGTTCAGCATCCGCAGCGCGAACGAGAACAGACTCGTCGCGGTCTGATCATAAAATTCGGACAAGGCGGCACTGTCTTGCGCCGCGATCCGGCGTAGCAAGTCTGCCTGCTGCGTTTCAATTGATGGATTATCAAGCATGATTCACTGCTTGCCGCCAGTGCTGCACCTGTGGCGGACAAGTTATTGTCAAATTTTCAGATCTTCTGTCCGGCTTGCAGCAACTAACTTCACTTTTCCAAGAATTAAAAATCATTGATTGCTAGTCATACGTCGCAAGAAGACAATCAGATGCATTGAAATCTCGGCCCAGTTCCAACGAGGGAATTTTCATCAACACCCGTTTCGCATACGCACGGTGCACCGCTTGCTATTATGCCCCAACACATGCTGCCACGTGCGCACGGCGGCCAAGGGGTCACTGTGCTTCAAATATACGCGGGCAAGGCTCAGATTGATGGCGGGCTGGTGCCCGGCTACATTCATGGCGGCAAGCAGGCGCGCGGCTTCGTCCTTGTCGGTGGTCTGGAGGCGGGTGCGTTTGCCGGTGGCTTTCTCGACGGCGTAAAACTTGCCGCCACGGTGGCCACGGTGGATCAGACGGTAACGGGTCTTCATGGTATTCATCGCAACCACGAGAATAAATGAAGCCGTTTCCATTGACTTAGCGAGTAGTGGGCGAGTTATGCCCGGTTAGGCCAAGTTCTGACGGAGTAACCTTTCTGGTGTCCGTTTTGGTGTCCGTGGGGACTTCCTGTCTCCCTAAACCACTACTGCACACACAGTTGGCTATGGAGGCGAGGATCGGAATCGAACACGGAAGCTTTACTGCTCCGAGCCTAACACACTCTGTTTCAAGGCCTATTCTAGCTTGATTTTACAGGGGTTCAAGCCATTTTTTTGACCGCCCAGTCAACGACCGCTCATTGCACCGTCACCGCCCGTTTATTGCTCGGCAGGTGAATTTTTAGGTGAAACTTGATTCTTGAGTTTGGATTCTATGATTCGATAAACGACACGATTTTATAGAAAGAGAGTCGAATTTTTTTTGGGATAAAAAACGCCGACTATTTAGTTCTAAAACTTCCAAGATTGAGTAAAATAAGCTCACTCCACAAGTTTATGAAAAAGCACTTGCTCAACGGTCTTTCCAACTCTCCTATCTTTTGGCGCGACATTTCAAGTATTGGGTGGGCGGTGTTGCTTTTTTTCTCCGGCAGCCTTGCTCAAACGACAAACGCCCGCGATGTTCTCGGCCCCAGCAGCCGGACGACGCCCATCGCGTTTTCGGAAATCATGTATAAGCCCGCGCCGCGCATGGACGGCAAAAATCTGGAGTTCGTCGAAATTTACAATTCCAATCCCTGGTTTCAGGACATCAGCGGTTATCAAGTCACCTGTGCCGACATGAATTATGCGTTTCCAGCGGGCACGACCATTGCCTCCAACAGTTTCATCGTGCTGGCGGCGGCACCGGCGGATGTTCAAAGTGTTTATGGCATCACCAATATCATGGGGCCTTACACCGGCAGCCTGAAAAAAGCCGAGTCGCTGCAATTACTCGATGAGCGGACCAATGTGCTGCTCACCGTTCCGTATTCGAATATCTATCCGTGGCCGGTGGCGGCGGATGGCACCGGCCATTCGCTCGTGCTCGCCAATTCGACTTACGGCGAAGGCGATCCGCGCGCGTGGGCCATCAGCGATGTCACCGGCGGCTCGGCCGGACAGGCGGATATATTCACGCCGGGCGCGCTGCGCAACGTGGTGATCAACGAAATTCTGCCGCACTCGGAAAATCCCACCGTGCCGCAGTTCATCGAACTTTACAATCACGGCACGAGCAGCGCGGATGTGTCGGGCTGCATTTTGACCGATGATCCGACGACCAACAAATTTGTCATTCCCAACGGCACGGTCCTTGGCCCGGGCGGATTCGTTTCATTTACACAATCGCAATTCGGCTTTACGCT
>Ga0302320_10007488_pt1 | contig 24044 bp, 15 predicted proteins | sample Bog_T0_3_FD_202130 | JGI IMG/M metagenome (GOLD analysis project Ga0302320, IMG submission 202130) | Peat permafrost microbial communities from Stordalen Mire near Abisko, Sweden - Bog_T0_3 | ecosystem: Environmental > Terrestrial > Soil > Wetlands > Peat | place: Sweden: Abisko, Stordalen Mire...
TCGTCGGGAACCAGAGACCCGATCGTCACAAACTCCATCTCTTCCTGCGGCACCTCTGCTTTTTTCAGCATGAACTCTGAATACAACAAAGCCCTCGAAAAATCGAGGACTTTGTCAGCACTCTGAGGCCGCATCCGGAGATGCGGCCTTTAATATTCCGGCCCCACTCAAGCCAAAAGAAGGCTTGAATGGGCTACCCGAGTCACGTGGTTTACTGGCCTTCGGCGGTAAGTTCTTCCGCTTCGTTCTCGCCTTCGGTCCGCATGAGTTCGAGGTTGCGTTCGAACTCCTCCTGCTCCTTGCGGATCTCTTCCTGAACGTTTTCGGCAGCGGCTTCGAGTTCCGGAGCAAGCTGCACGTTGCGGTAGTACTCCATTCCGGTTCCGGCGGGGATGAGGCGTCCGACGATGACGTTTTCCTTGAGACCGCGCAGGCCGTCGATGGAGCCGGTGATGGCTGCCTCGGTAAGCACGCGGGTGGTCTCCTGGAAGGACGCCGCCGAGATGAAGCTGTCGGTGGAGAGCGATGCCTTGGTGATTCCCAGCAGCAGGGCACGGCCCGTGCAGGGCTTGCCGCCGAGGGCGATCACGCGCTCGTTCTCCTCGCGGAAGCGGAACTTATCGATCTGCTGTTCCAGAAGGAAGTTCGTATCTCCCACGTCCTCGATCTTCACCCAACGCAACATCTGACGCACGATGACTTCAATGTGCTTGTCGCTGATGGCCACGCCCTGCAGACGATAGACTTCCTGGATCTCGTTGACCAGGTATGCCTGCAGTTCCTTTTCACCAAGCACGGCAAGAATGTCATGCGGGTTGAGCGGCCCATCCATGAGCTGTTCGCCAGCGCGGATGCGTTCGCCTTCCTGCATGTTGATGTGGATGCCGCGGGGAACCGAGTATTCCTTTTCGGTGCCGTCGTCGGCGACCACATAGATCTTGCGCTGTCCCTTGGCCACTTCGCCGAACTTCACGACACCATCGATTTCGCTGATGATGGCGGTTTCACGCGGCTTGCGGGCCTCGAACAGTTCTACGACACGTGGCAGACCGCCGGTGATGTCCTTGGTCTTGGTGGTTTCGCGCGGAATCTTCGCCAGCACATCGCCAGGCGAGACCTCGTCGCCATCCTGCACCATGAGGTGGGCACGCGACGGCATGAGGTAGCGCTTGTTGCCCTTGGCTCCCTTGATGACCAACGCCGGCTGGCGCTTTTCATCGGGGGAATCCACTACCACGTGACGTGAGAGACCGGTGACTTCATCGACTTCTTCCTGCAGCGTGGTGCCTTCGATCAGATCTTTGAAGGCCACTGCGCCGCCGATTTCGGTGATGATGGAGAAGGTGTAAGGATCCCACTCAAGCAACGTCTGCCCAAGCTTGACCGTATCGCCTTCCTGCACCTTGAGGTGAGCGCCGTACACGACTGCGTAGCGCTCCTTCTCACGGCCCTTGTCGCCCAGCACCACGATGGAGCCGTTGCGGTTCATGACCACCAGGCCGCCATCTTTGCTGCGGACGGTCTGCAGGTTGATGAAGCGCACGGTGCCGGTGTTCTTGGCTTCCTGGCGCGACTGTTCGCTGACTCGCGATGCCGTACCGCCGACGTGGAAGGTACGCATGGTGAGCTGGGTTCCCGGCTCGCCGATGGACTGCGCCGCAATGACGCCGACCGCTTCGCCGAGTTCGACCAGACGGCCCGAGGCAAGGTTGCGTCCGTAGCACTTGACGCAAACGCCGCGCTTGGATTCGCAGGTGAGCACGGAGCGAATCTTGACTCGCTCGATGCCTGCAGCCTGAATACCCACGGCGAGGTCCTCGGTGATTTCCTGGTTGATCTCGACGATGACGCTGCCTTCGTAGTCTTTGATCTTCTCCAGCGAAACGCGGCCCACAATGCGGTCACGCAGCGCTTCGATCACGTCTCCGGCTTCGACGATGGAACCGACGTAGATGCCATCGGCGGTGCCGCAATCGTACTCGCTGATGATGACGTCTTGTGAGACGTCCACGAGTCGGCGGGTGAGGTAGCCCGAGTCGGCGGTCTTGAGCGCCGTATCGGCCAGTCCCTTACGAGCGCCGTGGGTGGAGATGAAGTACTGCAACACGGTAAGACCTTCGCGGAAGTTCGCCGTGATCGGGGTCTCGATGATTTCGCCGGAAGGCTTGGCCATCAAACCACGCATACCGGAGAGCTGACGAATCTGCTGCTTGGAACCGCGGGCGCCCGAGTCAGCCATGACGTAAATCGGATTGATTACGCCAGCCTTGTCGCGCTTCTGCATGTCGCCAAACATCTCATCGGCCACTTTTTCCGTAATGCCAGACCAGATTTCAACCACCTTGTTGTAGCGTTCGCCCTGAGTGATGGCGCCGTCCAGGTACTGCCGCTGCACGGCGATCACCTGGTTCTGCGCATCGCCCACCACGGTCTTCTTCGACTCCGGGATGACCATGTCATCGATGCCGATGGAAAGGCCCGAACGGGTGGCGGCCATGAAGCCGAGGGTCTTCACCTCGTCCAGCATGCGCACCGTTGTCTCAAGCCCGAACTGCAGGTAGCAGAAGTTCACCAGTTGGCTGAGGCCCTTCTTCTTGAGCAGTCCGTTGATGTACGGCATCTCCGGGGCAGCGACACGCAGACGGTCATTCAGAATCGCGCGGCCCACCGTGGTGTTTACGAACTGACGGGTGAGCGTGACGGGTTCGGTGTGAATGATCTCCTGGTCGTCATACGCGGTGGTCAAATCGATGACCGCGCCGGAGTAGCGCAGGCGGATCGGGGTGAGCGTTTCCACCTCACCGGCCTCGCGCGCCATCAGCACTTCTTCGATGTTGGCAAAGGCGCGGCCTTCACCCTTGGCGTCTACCTTGGCCTTGGTCAGATAGTAGATTCCGAGCACCATGTCCTGCGTAGGAACGGTGATTGGCTGGCCCGACGCGGGCGACAGAATGTTGTGCGAGGCCAGCATGAGAACGCTGGCTTCCACCTGCGCCTCAGGCGAGAGCGGAATGTGTACAGCCATCTGATCGCCGTCAAAGTCGGCGTTGAAGGCGGTGCAGACCAAGGGGTGAATCTTGATGGCCTTGCCTTCCACCAGCACCGGCTCAAAGGCCTGAATGCCCAGACGGTGAAGGGTTGGGGCGCGGTTCAACATCACCGGATGGTCCTTGATGACCTCTTCCAGGATGTCCCACACGATCGGTTCCTGCTGCTCCACCATTTCTTTGGCTTGCTTGATGGTGCTGCAATGGCCGGTCTGCTCCAAACGGTGATAGATGAACGGCTTGAACAGTTCGAGCGCCATCTTCTTCGGCAAGCCGCACTGATGCAGCTTGAGGTCCGGACCGACGACGATGACGGAACGTCCCGAGTAGTCGACGCGCTTGCCGAGCAGGTTCTGGCGGAAGCGGCCCTGCTTGCCCTTGAGGGTATCGCTGAGCGACTTGAGCGGACGGTTGTTGGCTCCGCGCAGCACGCGGCCACGGCGTCCGTTATCAAACAGCGCGTCCACGGCTTCCTGCAACATGCGCTTTTCATTGCGCACGATGACTTCAGGAGCGTGCAGGTCCATCAGCTTCTTGAGGCGGTTGTTACGGTTGATGACGCGACGATACAGATCGTTGAGATCCGAGGTCGCAAAGCGGCCGCCGTCGAGTGGAACCAGCGGGCGCAGTTCCGGAGGAATGACCGGAATCACGTCGAGGATCATCCACTGCGGCTTGTTGCCGCTCTTGCGGAATGCCTCGACGACCTTGAGGCGCTTGGCGTACTTGAGGCGCTTCTGCAAAGAGGTTTCCGTGCGCATTTTTTCGCGCAGTTCAACCGAAGCGGTCTCCACGTCCACGCGCTTGAGCAGTTCCTTGATCGCCTCCGCACCCATCATGGCCTTGAATCCGGTGGCGCGGAATTGCAGATCGAGTTCGCGGAACTTTGTTTCGTCCTTGATGATCTCGCGATCTTTGACCGGAGCTTCGCCGGGTTCGACGACCACGTAGGCCTCGAAGTACAGCACCGACTCCAGGTCGCGGAGAGAGATATCCAGGATGTGCCCGATACGGCTGGGCAGGCCCTTGAAGAACCACACGTGCGAGCAGGGGGAAGCCAGTTCAATGTGGCCGAGGCGTTCACGGCGCACCTTGCTGAGCGTAACTTCCACGCCGCACTTGTCGCAGATGACGCCGCGGTGCTTCATGCGCTTGTACTTGCCGCAGAGGCACTCCCAGTCAGTGACTGGTCCGAAAATACGGGCGCAGAACAGTCCGTCGCGTTCGGGCTTGAAGGTACGGTAGTTGATCGTCTCCGGCTTGGTTACTTCACCGTGCGACCAGCTTCGAATCTTCTCCGGCGAGGCGAGCTGAATCTTGATGGCGTCGAAATCCGCAATGTTGTTTCCGAGATCGAATGGGCTCGAGCGGTACAAATTGCCTCCTCACCTGGACGTTCGGTAAGCGTCCAGGACTTTGTGGCCTTGCGCGGCCACCATCGGCTTCCGGTGATCGATTCCCAGCGTTGGCCGTCAGAGCCAACTGTGTGAGAACCGTAATTTCTTCCTGCCTGCTGCCGGAAGCGCAGCGTTCAGGTTCAACTCAAGAGAGCGAGAGAGCGGTGGACGCCGACTGACGATCGGCGGCCACCGTCTAAATCGCTAGTCGGCCGCGGCCGGAACGGGCTCAACGGGAACCTTGGGCTTGACCTTGACAAGTTCGACGTCAAGGCAGAGCGCCTGCAGTTCGCGGATCAGCACGTTGAACGACTCCGGCACGCCGGGCTCGATGGCCGCCTCGCCTTTGACGATGGCCTCGTAAATCTTGGTACGGCCATACACGTCATCAGACTTGGCGGTCAACAGCTCCTGCAAAATGTAAGCTGCGCCGTAAGCTTCCAGAGCCCACACTTCCATTTCGCCGAAGCGCTGTCCACCGAACTGTGCCTTGCCGCCCAAGGGTTGCTGGGTGATCAGCGAGTACGGTCCAATGGAGCGCGCGTGAATCTTGTCGTCAACCAGGTGAGACAGCTTGAGCATGTAGATGTATCCAACCGTGACCGGCTGTTCAAAGCGTTCGCCGGTCATGCCGTCATAGAGGAACGTCTTGCCCGAAGTCGGCAGACCAGCACGCTCCAGCAGCGCCTTGATTTCGAACTCTTTCGATCCGTCAAAGACCGGAGAAGCGAAATAGCAGCGCTCTTCCATGTCTTTTGCGATCTTCATGAGCTTGTCATCGTCGATGCCGTCGAAGTCGGGCACGAACGGCATATCGGTGAAGAGCTCGCGAATCGACTTGCGCGCTTCCTCGACGCCACTACCGTACTCGGCGATCAGTTCGGTGAGCTTCTTGCCGATCTCAGCGCCGGCCCATCCCAGATGCGTCTCCAGAATCTGACCGACGTTCATACGGGAAGGCACGCCGAGCGGGTTCAGGACGATTTCCATCGGCGTTCCGTCTTCGAGGTACGGCATGTCCTCTTCCGGCAGAATGCGCGCGATGACGCCCTTGTTACCGTGGCGTCCGGCCATTTTGTCACCCACGGAAAGCTTGCGCTTCATGGCGACATAGACCTTGACCAGCTTGATGACGCCCGGAGGCAGCTCATCTCCCTTTTGCAGCTTCTCGATTTTTTCGCGGATGATCTTGCGCAACACGTCGATCTGGCGCGAGGTCATCTCTTCGATTTCGTCGATCTGTTCATTGACGCGGGGATCCTTGTCATTCAGCTTGATGCGCTTCAAATTGCGCGTCGAGATGAGCTCAATGGTCGAGCGATCAAGAACGATGTCCTTGGTGAGCAGACGCTTGTTGGTGCGCTCGTCATGCAGATCAGCCTGCACCACTTTGCTGCCCAGCAAGCCGTCCAAACGCTTCAGGCGCTCGTCGGTAAGAATTCGGATTTCATCCGAAAGGTTCTTTTCCAAGCGGGCAATCTGCATGGCTTCGATGGTCTTGGCGCGCTCGTCCTTTTCCTGGCCCTTGCGCGAGAAGATCTTCACATCGACCACCGTACCCTCGATGCCCGGAGGACACGTGAGCGAAGCGTCACGGACATCGCCGGCTTTTTCGCCGAAGATGGCACGCAGCAGCTTTTCTTCCGGCGTGAGCTGAGTTTCGCCCTTGGGCGTTACCTTGCCGACCAGAATGTCTCCGGCCTTTACGCCGGCGCCAATGCGGATGACGCCGCTTTCGTCCAGATCGCGCAGTGCGCTCTCACTGACGTTGGGGATGTCACGAGTGACTTCTTCCGGCCCCAGCTTGGTGTCACGCGACTCAATCTCGAACTCTTCGATGTGGACGGAGGTGTAGTAATCCTCCTTCACCATCTTTTCCGAGACCAGGATTGCGTCCTCAAAGTTGTAACCGCGCCATGGCATGAAGGCCACGAGCACGTTGCGTCCCAAGGCCAGCTCGCCGTTGTCCGTGCAGGGACCATCGGCGATCACCTGACCCTTGATCACCCGGTCGCCCTTTTTCACAATCGGACGCTGGTTGATGCAAGTGTTCTGGTTAGAGCGCTTGAACTTGGTGAGCTGATAAATATCGCTACCCACCTCGCGCGAAAGCTGCATTGGATGATGCTCACCCTCGACGCGCACGATGATGCGCTCGGAATCGACCGAATCGATGATGCCCGAGCGGCGGGCAAGAATCACTGCGCCGGAGTCGCGCGCAGTAACGCCTTCCATGCCGGTGCCGACAATCGGGGCCTGTGCGCGAAGCAAGGGAACCGACTGGCGTTGCATGTTCGCGCCCATCAGCGCGCGGTTGGCGTCATCATGCTCAAGGAATGGAACCAGCGACGCGGCGACCGAAACAAGCTGCTTCGGACTGACGTCGATGTAATCCACCTCGGTGCGGCTGACCAGCACAAAGTTGCCGGCCTTGCGAGCGTTCACCAGTTCGGTGACGATGTTGCCGTGCTCGTCAAGCTCGGCGTTGGCCTGTGCAACGACCCACTTATCTTCTTCCCACGCGGAGAGATAGAAGGAGAAGGGATCGTGCTGGATCTCTTTCTTCTTCTTCGCCTTCAGCTCGGCATTGATCTTGAGCATTTCGTCCTTCTCAAGATGATCGCCAACCTTGTATCCGCTGTCGCCAGCGTTCAGCACGGTGACGTGATCAATCACGCGGCCGTCCTTTACGCGGCGGTAAGGCGACTCGATGAAGCCGTAGTCGTTGATGCGCGCATAGCAGCTCAACGACGAGATCAGTCCGATGTTGGGACCTTCCGGCGTTTCAATCGGGCAGATGCGTCCATAGTGCGTGGGGTGAACGTCGCGAACCTCAAAGCCTGCGCGCTCACGTGACAGACCGCCCGGTCCAAGAGCCGAAAGACGGCGCTTGTGCGTAATTTCCGAGAGCGGGTTGGTCTGATCCATGAACTGCGAGAGCTGCGATGAACCGAAGAACTCGCGGATGGCAGCCATGACCGGCTTGGCGTTGACCAAGTCATGCGGCATGGCCGTTGACATCTCCTGGTACACGCTCATCTTTTCCTTGATGGCGCGCTCCATGCGGACCAGACCGATGCGGAACTGGTTCTCCATGAGTTCGCCGACCGCGCGTACGCGGCGGTTGCCAAGGTGATCGATGTCGTCTACCGAGCCGATGTTCTTGCGCAGCTTGAGCAGGTAGCGAATGGTTGCGTAGAAATCATCCGGCTCCAGGGTGCGAATCTTGCGGTCGGTTGCGTCTTCGTTGTCAAACAGTTTGATGTTGAACTTCAAGCGGCCCACGGCGGAGAAGTCGTACTTCCGGGCATCAAAGAACATGCCGTGGAAGAGCGCGGTCGCCGTATCGAGGGTTGGCGGATCGCCGGGACGCAGTTTGCGGTAGATTTCGATCAGCGCTTCCTGCGGCGTCTTCACTGAGTCGCGGCGCAGGGTTCCGGTGATGACCGTACCCACGTCGTCGCGCTCCGGGAAGAACAAGTGAATCTCGGCCACTCCGGCGTCGAGCATCTTCGCCAGTTTGTCAGCCGTTAATTCATTGTTCGCCTCGAGCAGCACTTCGCCGGTTGCGGTGTCTACCACGTCGGCAGCCGTGAATGCGCCTTCCAGATCAGCGAGGTCGATTTCGACTTCGCTGATCTGGTTGGCGTGGAAGTTCTTCAGGATGCTTCCGGTGACCTTGCGTCCGGAGTGACCGATCTCTTCGCCGGCCCGATTCTTGACGCTGTGCGAAAGCTTCATGCCCAGCAGATTCGTCGCCTTCTCTGCATCGGAATCAATGGTCCAGAAGAGTTTCTTGTCCTTCAGCGCGATGCGGTCCACGGTGTAGAACGTGCGCAGAATTTCTTCGTCGGTGCGCAGTCCGAGGGCGCGCAGGAAAATCGTTCCGAGGAACTTGCGCTTGCGATCGATGCGAACGTAGAGGATATTCTTCTGGTCATACTCGAACTCGACCCAGGAACCGCGGTAAGGAATAATCTTACCGAGGTAGTAGGTGCGGTTGTTGGCGGTTTCAAAAAAGACGCCGGGCGAACGGTGCAACTGCGAAACAATCACGCGCTCGGTTCCATTGATGATGAACGTGCCATTCTCGGTCATCAGCGGAATATCGCCGAAGAAAACTTCCTGCTCTTTGATGTCGCGGATGGTCTTGTTGCCGGTTTCCGCGTCCTTGTCAAAGATGGTGAGGCGCATGGTGACCTTCAGCGGTGCGCTGTAGGTCATGCCGCGTTCTTCGCACTCCGGCACGTCATACTTCAACTGCATACCCACCGGATCGCCGCACTTGGAGCAGAAATCCGGGGTGTTTGCGTTGTAGGTGCCGCACTTGGTGCAGAGCACTTCGCTGGGATGGAACGGGTCGGTGACGACGGTCGATCCGCAGTTACGGCAGGTGGTGCGCAGGTGGTTCAGCCCTTTAAGGTGACCGCACTTGCACTCCCAGTTTCCGATGGCGAAGTCCACGAATTCAAGTTGTGAAACGTTGCGGAAATCGGAGATGGGGAAGACGGACTGGAACACTGCCTGCAGGCCCGCATCATCGCGCTCGCTGGGCAGTTTATCCATCTGCAGGAAGCGCTCATAGCTGCGCTTCTGAACTTCGATCAGGTTAGGTATCTTGATGGTCGCCGGGATTTTGGAGAAATCGAGTCGTTTACGATTGGCGATTTTCTTCTCTGCCATTTGAACTCCTCAGGTTTGCCGAACCCGTCTTTTGCGGGCCCCGACGTCGCGAGCGCCGGGTGGCATTACGTGCGGCTGTTTTACCGCACTTGGAAATGCCGGATATGCACGGCAAATCCCTCAAAGACATTTCGCCATCCGGCCGCGAACCGGGCAGCGAAGACTCTTTCATTGCACAGAACTGGACTGCATTGCTAAAGCTACGGAATCGTGGACAAACGAAGGTCGAAGATGGACGCCGCCTTTTGCGGCTATTGCCGCCACGGCGAATGCGTAGTTATTTTTTATTCCAAGCTCGGGTATGACAAGAAATTCCCCGGAGACAAAAGTCCCCTTGGGCGCCAATGATAGCGTCTCCCACGTTTGCCCCACATGCAGAGGCCTCCAGTGGACACCACCGGTACACAATTTGTAAGTTTCCCGCGCCAGTTCTTAGAGCCTGTTCTTCAGCTCACCACACCTCTGAGCCGGAGGATGTTAGTGGCTGCCGCCGTTCGTCGCTAGCTCGCACAGCCCCTTCCGCGTGAGGCCGCACAATTTTCTGCCGGGGAATTCTGCGGTCCACACGAGGTATGGAGTCCGCTACGCTTCCTGGGCTGCATCGTAATCAGTGCGCCCGCTCCTGCGCACTAAACTCGCTTAAAGACCTTCCACACGCATAACCGTGCAGAGAGGTTTCGATATCTCTTGATTCTACACCAGAAATATGCATCTTGGGGACAACGAGAGGTATCCAGATCATACATAATCCGGCACAGAGGAAAAAGCGCCGGAGTGGGAGTACCACTCCGGCCTCTCGTTTGCGGCCGGTTCAGGCCGCCAAAACTACTTTACTTCGACGGAAGCGCCAGCGTCGACGAACTTCTTCTTGATGGTCTCGGCCTCTTCCTTGGTGACGCCTTCCTTGATCGGCTTGGGAGCGCCGTCAACCAGGTCCTTGGCTTCTTTCAAGCCCAGGCTGGTGACTTCGCGGACGGCCTTGATCACATTGATTTTGTTGGGGCCGGCAGCCGTCAGCACGACGGTGAACTCGGTCTGAGCTTCAACGACCGGGGCAGCCGCAGCCGCACCAGCAACCGCAACCGGAGCAGCGGCCGCAGCCGATACGCCCAAGGTCTCTTCCAGTTCCTTCACAAGCTGCGCAGCTTCGAGCAGCGACAATCCAACGATCTGTTCCTTCAAAGCAGCTAAATCCGCCATGACCTTATCTCCAATTGTTAATTTCGAATTTCGTTGTGGTTCGGTCATCCCCGGCGCAAACTGCAGTCCTGGAGTTACCGGGCGGCCACCACGCATCCCTGCGTTGCTTATCACCCGCGCCCCGGACTCCCCGGAGCTCTCCGGCCGCTGCCCCAGACAAGGCGGCGGACTGAACCTGTTTCGCACAACAGACAACACAACCCGTGATTCACCGGAAGGCCGACAACGGGCGGCCACCCGGCGTGGCGCTGGCTGAAACATCTTTCCGCCAGCCCCGAATACTTTCCTGCGCCTGGTTTTTCACCAGGCAGAGCGCGATTAGGCCGAAACCGCCTCGCCACCCTGGAACTTGTTTTCCTTGACGCCCTGGTCGATGACCACGGCCATCTTCTTACCAACTCCGGCCAAAGCCGTTGCCAGCCGCGTCGCCGGAGCGTTGAGCAGGAACAGCAGTTTGCTGTACAGCTCATCCTTCGAAGGCAGGCTCGCCAGAACATCAATCTGTTTCACGTCGACGACCTTGCCCTCGACGACGCCAGCCTTGAAGCTGAGCTCCGGATTATCCTTGGCATACTTCGTCAATGCCTTGGCCAGGGCGACAATGTCTCCCTGGGTGTAGGCGATCGAGCTGCGGCCCTTGAGTGCCTTGGCGACATCTTCAAAAGCCGTGCCCACGGTTGCGCGCTGGGCGAGGGTGTTCTTTACCACGCGATACTTGGCGCCTGCTTCGCGAATTGACTTGCGAAGCTGATCGTCCTGCGCCACCGTCAGCTTGCCATACTGCGCGATGAAACCGTTGCTCACGTCTTTCAACTCGACGGCGAGCGCTTCTACTTGCGAGATTTTCTTTGCCTTGGTAACAGCCATTGCCGCATCCTTCTCAAATCTGTCTGGGGCGGGAAAGCCCGCCGGCGGCCTCGCGGCCACTCACAATCCTTACAGGCTTACCTTCAATGCCGCTTCCAGAGCCACCGTATCAATGGCGACTCCCGGGCCCATGGTTGAGCTGATGTAGCAGCCCTTGATGTATTTGCCCTTGGCGGCAACCGGCTTGGCCTTGATGACGGCCGAGATCACCGTCTTGGCGTTATCGATCAGCTTGTCTTCCGTAAAAGAAATCTTGCCAACCGGAACGTGAACCAGCGCCGTTTTGTCGGTGCGGAACTCCACCTTGCCAGCCTTGACTTCAGCCACAGCCTTGGCGATATCCAGGGTCACGGTGCCAGTCTTCGGATTCGGCATGAGGCCGCGCGGACCGAGCACCTTGCCGAGACGTCCCACCGAGCGCATCATGTCCGGAGTTGCGATCACGGCGTCGTAGTCGGTCCAGCTTTCCTTCTGAATCTTTTCCACCAGCTCTTCGCCGCCAAAAATATCGGCTCCAGCGGCTTCGGCTTCGCGCAGCTTTTCGCCCGTTGCCAGTACCAAAACCTTTTTGCTCTTGCCCAGTCCGTGCGGCAGAACTACCGTGCCGCGAACCATCTGGTCGGCGTGCTTGGGGTCAACACCCAGGCGCAGAGTCACGTCCACCGTCTCATTGAACTTGGCGAACTTGATTTTCTGCAAAAGGGCGACTGCATCGCCAAGCGTGTAGGAGCGCGCTTCAACCTGCGCGCGCGCCTTCTCAATATTCTTTCCTGCCTTGGTTGCCATTCCTGCTCCTGTCTCCCACCGCCGTCAACTTGCCGACTCTCCCGCCAAACTCTGGCGCTCTTCGAGTCCCCCGGGCCGAAATTTAGGGGCGGGGTTGACTGCCGTGGTATCTACGACCGGGGATCAAAGGTGATCCACGGAAGAACTTCTGTTGCTCTACTGCCAACACTTCTGCAGCAATGATTCTACCGCATCGAGCCGATGTGGCTCGAATACTCTTATGCGATGACGTCCAAGCCCATGGAGCGCGCGGTACCCTTCACGCTCTTGACCGCTGCTTCCAGCGATGCGGCGTTGAGATCCGGCATCTTCTGCTTGGCGATCTCGAGAACCTGCTTCTCGGTTACCTTGCCAACCTTTTCCTTGTTCGGCGTTCCCGAACCTTTTGCGATTCCCGCGATCTTCTTCAGCAACACCGCCACCGGAGGCGTCTTGGTGATGAAGGTGAAGGTGCGGTCGCTGTACACGGTGATGACCACCGGAACAATGAGGCCGGTCAATTCCTTGTTCTGGGTGCGGGCGTTGAACTGCTTGCAGAATTCCATGATGTTGACCTGCGCCTGACCCAGCGCGGGACCAACCGGAGGAGCCGGCGTTGCTTTCGCCGCCTCAATCTGCAACTTAACGGATCCTGTGACTTTCTTTGCCATTGCGGTAAACCTTCCTTGTTGCCTGCACCATCCCCGGGTCTAGGGTTTTCGGCCCGATATTAACTTCCGGCACAGGCTGAAAATACTTCGTTAACTGAGAACCTTTTCCACCTGGCCGAATTCCAACTCCACGGGAGTGGAACGGCCAAAGATGGTGACCATGACTTTCAATGTTTCGCGGTCTTCGTTGACCTCGTCGACGACGCCGGTGAAGGTGGCAAACGGGCCTTCGGTAATGCGAACCGTCTCGTTCTTTTCGTACTTGACCTTAAGCTTCGGCTTTTCCTTGCTGTCTGCGACGCGATAGACGATCTGCTGCACTTCTTCGTCGGAGAGCGGCGTCGGCTGTTGTCCGGTGCCCACAAAGCCGGTCACGCGGGGGGTGGACTTCACCATGTGCCAGACTTCGTCGTCCATGTCCATCTCGATCAAAACGTAGCCGGGATAGAACATGCTCTCGCGCGTGTACTTCTTGTTGTTGCGGATCTCGGTGACGGTTTCGGTGGGAATCAGAACCCGGCCCATGCGGGCCTCGAGTCCAAAGGCGCGAATGCGCGATTCCAGCGACTCCCTCACCTTTCGCTCAAAGCCCGAGTAAGCGTGGATGATGTACCACTTCATCCGCGGATTTCCGGTGGTCTCCGCCGTTTCTGAAGCAGCCGGGGCGGCGGCAGCGCCGATCTCGGGCGCACCTTCCGACGCAACTTCCGGGGTGCCTTCCGGCTTGGTTTCCGGCGATGTCTCCGGTCCGTCGCTCTCGTTCTTTATGATGTCTTCCATAATCTCCTGCGCGCCCTCATTTCAGGCGGTGCAGCGGGCCACTCGTTAGTGCGTGCTGAAATACTTGAAAATCCGGTCCAGCGCAGGTCCAATCAAAACGCTGTCGACAACCCAGAAATACACTCCAAAGATGAAGACCGTGATGATTACGACAATCGTCGTGGCTTCCACTTCTTTGCGCGTCGGCGTAGTTACCTTGCGCATCTCGCTACGGACGTCGCCGTAGTACGAGCGAATCTTCTCGGGCAGACCTTTGACCTGCTCGATGAAACTGGGCTGCGCGGTTACCGCTACTGTCTTCGCCATTGCAATCCTGCTTTCGCTCCGGAGTCCTGCGGGCACTACGGAGCCGCTTTACTTCTGAAATCTTTTTGCCACCTTCAAATGAATGGCAGGGGCGGAGGGATTCGAACCCCCAAAAACGGTTTTGGAGACCGTCGGTTTACCGTTGAGCCTACGCCCCTAAGTTGCCGCCGGATTCTCATCCCCAGCCTTGACCAGGGAGACTTTCCCGCAGGCATCACGCCCGCGCGAAAGCCTACTTCACTTCGCGATGGTCCACGTGCTTGCGGCACTTACGGCAGAACTTGCTGAACTCGAGACGTTCGGTGGTGGTCTTGCGGTTCTTGGTCGTCGAGTAATTCTTATTCTTGCACACAGTGCATTGCAGCTGAACAATTTCGCGTGCCATTTAATTTCACCTTTCGTATACCCAGCAGGGTCCCTGCCAGGCCTTGTCCGGGTCAGAGCCCGGATATCGGTAGCGACCGTTACGGCCACCCACCGAAGTGCAGCTTGAAACTACAAGAGCTCGGCAGCCGGGTGCGGCATATTATGCCGCCGCTCCGGCCACGGCGCTCTGTTACAGAATTTCCGAAATCGTACCGGCGCCCACCGTGCGGCCGCCTTCGCGGATCGCAAAGCGCAAGCCCTTTTCCATCGCCACCGGAGTGATCAACTCAATCTCCAGCGTAACGTTGTCGCCTGGCATTACCATCTCGACGCCTTCCGGCAGCTTCGCCACACCCGTCACGTCCGTCGTCCGGAAATAGAACTGCGGACGGTAGCCGTTGAAGAAAGGCGTATGACGCCCGCCTTCGTCCTTCGACAGAATGTAAACTTCGCCCTTGATCTTGGTGTGCGGAGTAATCGAGCCGGTCTTCGCCAGCACCATGCCGCGCTCCACATCATCCTTGCCAATGCCGCGCAACAACAGCCCAGCGTTGTCGCCCGCCAGACCTTCGTCCAGCTGCTTCTTGAACATTTCCACGCCCGTCACAACCGTCTTGCGGGTATCGCGGAAGCCTACAATCTCCACTTCCTCGCCAACCTTCACCTTGCCGCGCTCGATACGGCCCGTAACCACCGTGCCGCGTCCCGAGATCGAGAAGATGTCTTCAATCGGCATCAGGAAAGGCTGATCAATCGCACGCGCCGGACGCGGAATGTACGAATCCACCGCCGCCATCAGCTCGTCAACCTTGGCTTCCCATTCCGGCTCGCCATTCAGCGCGCCCAGGGCCGAGCCGCGAATCACCGGCAGATCGTCGCCCGGGAACTTGTACTTCGACAGCAGTTCGCGAACTTCCATCTCCACCAGATCGATCAGCTCAGGATCTTCCACCGCGTCGCACTTGTTCAGGAAAACCACGATCGAAGGCACGCCAACCTGGCGAGCCAGCAGCACGTGCTCCTTGGTCTGCGGCATCGGACCATCCGTCGCCGCAACCACCAGGATCGCGCCATCCATCTGCGCCGCACCGGTGATCATGTTCTTGATGTAATCGGCGTGACCCGGACAATCCACGTGCGCATAGTGACGGTTCGCCGTCTCATACTCCACGTGCGCCGTGGCAATGGTGATACCGCGCTCGCGCTCTTCCGGCGCATTGTCAATCGAGTCAAACGAGCGGAACTTGTTGTTCGGATTGTGCTTTTGAAGCACCTTCGTAATCGCTGCCGTCAACGTCGTCTTGCCGTGATCAATGTGCCCAATCGTGCCAACGTTCACGTGCGGCTTACTGCGGTCAAATTTCTCTTTCGCCATTGCTTTATGCCCTAATCATTACGGTGGATTTTTCGCGTACTTTCCGCAGACCCAGATTTGACCGCATCGACTGCGGTCCGTAGAACTCGCGAGCCCATCCCGGCAACTCGCGCTTCGTCTTATCGCTCCGCCGAACCCACAACAGCCCTCCGCCAGGAGGGCCGCGCGCGGCTTCGCCAGAAAATGGAGCTGATGATCGGGATTGAACCGATGACCTCTCCCTTACCAAGGGAGTGCTCTACCAACTGAGCTACATCAGCATTTACAACTTGCAGTATATACGACCTGCAAAACTTATGGAGCGGGAGACGGGAATCGAACCCGCGACCAACAGCTTGGAAGGCTGAGACTCTACCACTGAGTTACTCCCGCCCGCTACAAACTACTCTTGCCCAGACCGGTCACGCTCATCCAGCATTTCGCGCCGATGATGAATCCAGCTTCGAAACGCCATCAGCGCGAGAACCATGAGCGCCACGCCCCGAATACTGACGTCCAGCAGCGGCTCTCCGTTGGGGCCGTTCACTACGCGAACCGTCTCCGAACTCAGCGTAGTCCACTCCAATACGCCCAGCAGTACGAATGCGACCATGGCAATCCAAAATCGCTTTGTTCTTGCCATGACGCCTCAATCATACGCTTGCACCTGGCGAGCTACGCTCTAAACCAGTGCGAAAATGGTGCACAGGGGAGGATTCGAACCTCCGTAGACCTAAGGCCGACAGATTTACAGTCTGTTGGTTTTAACCGCTCACCCACCTGTGCATGAAACTCTTCACTTATTACCGCGAACTTTCAAAGATCCTTTGCAGGCGCTTGAGCCCGCCGCGGAAATCCCCATGACCACGCTCTCAGCAGACCACGCCGAACCGTGCTTCGCCACGCGCGGTAAACTTTCCGCGTTTAGCTGGTCTGTAGATCCTTGGGGAGAGCGTTTCTCTGGAAAGAAAACCGCACTGGGATCTTGATCTCGCCGCGCATCCGCCTGCGCTTCGAGAACGAAACATTTTGGAGCTGGCGAAGGGATTTGAACCCCCGACCCTCTGATTACAAATCAGATGCTCTACCAGCTGAGCTACGCCAGCTCATCCAGTCCGCTTCCACTGCACCAAGCTGGAGAAAACTGAACCGGCGTCCGGGACTCCAAAGCGAAGATAGCACGCCACCTGCCCACGCGCAACCTGCATTCCCTAACCGGCGCCCGGTACACCCTGCGCTTTCGACGGAGAAGGGCTCGCCCACTTGCATCGCAAAGCTTACTCAGCACTTTACTCAGCACCCAGCAGGACTGCAACCCCTGCCGGATGCTATCATTCGGCACCGCACATGATTTTACCTGAAAATTCTCTGAGTCGCTATCGTAACAGCCGATGAAAGCCCGCCGCCGAATTCTGATCATCACGTTCTGCGTAGTTTTGTTCGTACTGGCCGTCGGGTCAGTTGTGGTCATGCGCAAGGAGGCCGCGCCGGAAGCCGCGCGGCTGCTGCCTGAGGCCGATGCCGTGCTGTATGTCGATTTCGGAACCGTGCGCACGCTTACCGCATTCGACCAGCAGCAATTGCCCAAGCTTGCCCCCGGGTACGATGAGTTCGTGAAACAAACCGGTTTTGCTTTTGAGCGCGATCTGGATGAGGCCGCCATGGCGGTGCATCGCGGCTCGGCGGCGAACGGCACCCGCGGAGCAACTCGATATACCGAGATCCTCATCGGGCACTACGATCAGATCAAGCTCGCGCAATACTTGCGCCAGCATTCGCGCTCGGTGGAAAGCTATCGCGACATCGAAATCTTCTCCGTCCCGGTGGAAAATCGGACGCTCCGCGTGGCCCCGCTTGCCATCGATACCGTCGCCGTCTCGAACGTCGAAGACTCCTCGGTCGTCCACGGAATCATCGACCGCTTCAAGAAGGTTGCGCTTCCCTTCGGAGGCCCCAAACTGGTGCGCACCTATTATCCCAAGGTGCCGCTTGGCAGCCTGCTATGGGCCATCGCCCACGTGCCCGCGTCATCACTCGGAGGGCAATCCGGATTGCAATCGAAGCCGCATGAACAGCCCTCTTTCACCCTTCCCGGAGGAATTGACATCGGACTCCCCGGACAGAGCGACGTAGTCGTCTCCCTGCGCATGTTGACCACCATCCATGCGCGCGCCGACTTTTACACCCCGAGCGAGGAAGCCGCCCGCACCTTCGCCGACCAGACCACAACTTTCCTCGCTATCTTCCGCAGCATCCAGGCCAACACCGCGCCCGGTCCGGGCGACGCCGACGTGAAAGCCGTGTTCGACTCCATCAAAGTTACGCAAAAAGGCGACCGCGCTGAAGTGCTCGCCACCATTCCGCCGAGTTTCCTGCGCAAACTTGTGAACGACCCCGCACGCAATGCCGTGCAGGGAGAACCAAAATAATTGAACCGGCGTAGCCGAAGAATTCATAGTTGGTTCTGAGCGCATTCAGCTACGCCCACGCAAGCACGCCCACTCCACTTGTGTTTCAATACGTCTCGTGCTGCTAGAGCTTCAAAATCTGACGGTTGAATTCCCATCGCCTAACGGCCCAGTGGCTGCGGTGCGCGAGATTTCGCTCTCGCTTGCCGCTGGAGAAACCCTCGCCCTGGTTGGTGAATCCGGCTCAGGCAAGAGCGTTACGTCGCTGGCCATCATGGGATTGCTTCCGCCACAGGCATGCCTGTCCGGCTCCGTGATGTTTCAGGGCCGCGATCTCAGCACGGCCCGCCCGGCCGAGTTGCAACAGCTTCGCGGCGCGCAGATGGCAATGATTTTTCAGGAACCCATGACCGCGCTCAATCCAGTGATGCGCATTGGCGATCAGATCGCCGAAGCGGTGTTGGCCCATGCGTCTTCGGGTAACGCTGCGCTGCCGGCCGCAGGCGCGCGGGCTAGTGCCCGCAGCAGGGCCATTGCAGCTCTCCGCGAAGTCGCCATTCCTTCGCCGGAGCGTCGTTGGCGTGATTATCCGCATCAGCTCTCCGGAGGCCAGCGCCAGAGGGTGATGATCGCCATGGCCATCGTCAACCGCCCCGCGCTGCTCATCGCCGACGAGCCGACCACCGCGCTCGACGTGACGGTACAGGCGCAAATCCTCGAGCTGCTGGCCGATCTGCGCAAGCGTCTCGGACTCGCGATGCTCTTTGTATCGCACGATCTGGCGGTGGTGGGACGCGTGAGTGATCGCATTGCCGTCATGTATGCCGGAAGAATCGTTGAATCGGCGACGGCGCGGCAACTGTTTGAACGCCCCGCGCACCCCTACACGCGCGGACTGCTGGGCTCCATTCCAACGCTCAAGACCGACCGGCAGCAGCCGCTGCACGCCATTGAAGGCATGGTGCCCTCGCCCGGCGCGCTGCCCGCTGGATGCTCGTTTGCTCCGCGCTGCCCGCTCTGCATTCCGCAATGCGAAGTTGCGATGCCGGCGCTGGTCGAGGTCTCACCGGGGCATCAGGCAAGATGCATACGAGCGAACGAGAACGCCTAAGAGAAGCATGGTGTCAGGCGAAGCTGGAAGGTGGGGTGTTTCGCTCCCCTGACATGGTCGACAGAATATCCGCGCTGCCGCCAACGCCCGCCCTCGAATCGCGCATCCCATTTTCTTGCGAGCTATCATCCCGCACACAAATTGCGTGCAGGCGTTATCATCGTAGGCGGCGCTGCAACGCCCCGCCGGAGGCCATTATGTTCGGATTCACCCGCTATAACTACGATCGCTTTCGCCGTGAGATGTTGCAGAGCAATCCGGCCGACCGCTGGAGCCGCGCTCCTGAACCCGGCGACGAAGCTCCGGGCTTCGAACTGCGCTCACTCGAAGGAGAGGTGGTGAAGCTCTCGGACTTCAAGGACTCGCGCAACGTCGTGATCACCTTTGGCTCCGCCACCTGCCCGCAGACCGCTGCCTCCATCGGAGGATTGCGCGCGCTGGCCCATGAGTTCCCGGTCTCTGACGTTGAGTTTCTTTTCATCTACGTGCGTGAGGCGCATCCTGGCGCCGAGCTGCCGCCGCATCACTCCATGGAAGACAAAGCACGGGCCGCCATGCTGCTGCGCGAGCAGGAGCAGATCACCTTCCCGATCCTTGTTGACGAGCTCGGCGGCGAAGTGCATCGGCGATACGGAGCGCTGCCTAATGCCAGCTTTATCGTCGACAAGAGCGGACGCATCGCGTACCGCTCGCTGGCCAGCCACGCATCCTCGCTGGGAGCGGCGCTGGAAGAGCTGCTGGAACGCCAAAAGGAGCGCGGCGTTCATCACGCGGTTGTGCATGGCGGCGAAGACGCGATTACACCGTCTCTGAAGACATTCCTCAACGCCTATCGCGCCATCGAGCGCGGAGGTTATGACGCGATCATCAACTTCCGCGGCGAACTTGGCATTCCGGGCCGCGTGGTACTGCGTGGGGGCCGCATGGCACGGCCGATCACCGAACATCCGGCGATCACGGCTGCGACTGCCGTGGGAGTGATTGCCGCCGTGGGGCTGGGCCTGTGGGCGGGATATGAGCTGCGCAAACGCCGCTTCGCGCAACGCCCGTACAACGCCTATCGCAAGTTCGAGAAACACCACCGTGGCGAGGAAGACGACTACACCGCCGTGGGAATTTAGCGCAGCCGATCCCTCGCAATGCCATTTGCCACGTAGATTGCGGCAGTGTTGTTGCGCGTGTGACTTCGGTACTGCCTCGCATTCAGACATTCAGTTTCTTCCTTCCGCGGGCGTGCTACTCTGAAATTGCCTTCGCGCCTCCATCTCTCAACCATCCTGCGGCGAAGCGTTTTTCGGGTGGTACATTCATCCCAGGAGCTCCGTTGTGAGCGCTGCGAGTCGCAATCTTGCTTTCGTGGGTTCATCCGGATACTGCGGTCAACTAAGTCTCTTCGCGCTCCTACTGTTCGTCTTTGTTGGCTCCGCCTTTGCACAGGGCGATGAGAGTCTTGCCGATTACGCTCGCCGGGTTCGCACTCCCAAGAAGCAGGAGGTGCTGGTCTCTGCGGATGAGGGTGCGCTGCTGTTCAGGTCCGTGGACGAGATCTCAAAGTTTGCCAGCGAGGATTGCGGACTTCCGCGTCTTGGACCCATCAAGCGTCAACTGATCGGCCATGCCGAGACGGAAAAACGTTTTGTACTACAGACCGAAGACGAGGCACAGCATGAGCGTCGCATGGACGAAGCCACGCTGGTGCTTAAGAAGTTCGGGATGCTGCCTCCTCAATTCGAACTCGGCACCGCACTCAGCGATTACTCTCTGAACAGCCTCGCCGGCTTCTACGATTTCAACGACAAGACGATGTATCTGCTGAACTGGATCGAGCCGGAGATGCAGAAAATGGTGATGGCGCACGAACTGACCCATGCGCTTCAGGATCAGAGCTATCATCTTGCTGATTTCGTTGCGGTGCCGCGCGAGGCTCCAGACACACATCAGATGAACATGATGCGTGAAGATACCTCGGAGCTCTCCATCGCACGCCGTGCGGTCATCGAAGGTCAAGCGACGGTCGTCGGACTGGACTACGTTCTGCGCGAAGCAGGGATCAGCCTTGCCGAATCGCCCAAGGCGCGCCAGCTTGCCAACTCACTCCTGCTGTCCAGTTATAGTCCGGCGGTTACCATCCATAACGCTCCGCGCCTGCTGCGCGAGGTCATGATCTTTCCGTACCGGGAGGGCCTGCTCTTCGAGCTTGAGCTACTCACCCAAGGCGGCCGCGAACAAGCCTTCCAAGCGGCCTTCAAACGCCCACCGGTCAACACCCATCAGGTTCTGCAGCCGGACGCTTATTTGAGAGACGAGAAGCCTCCGCAGATACCCATCGGCGACCTCACAGCGGTTTTCGGGGGTTCCTATGAGCCGTACGACTCCGGCAGTATCGGAGAGTTCGACGTGCAGATCATGGCGCAAGACTTCGGACGCGAGAATGACATTTACACCGTGGCTCGCCAGTGGAACGGAGGCTCGTATGTGGCCGTCAAGCGAAGCGCCATTGCCCCCGGTACGCCCCTGGGCACCGGCGATCTGGCTCTCGTCTATCTGTCGCGATGGAAAACCAGCAAGGCCGGCGAACGCTTCGGCAAAATCTATTTGCAGGCACTCGGCAAACGCCTCCCGGTGACCGACACAACTGAGCGACTCTGCGAAGAACATCCTTGCCCTGGCCCGCTCTGGGAGCTGCACGCGAACAGCAGCGAAGGCCCGGTTAACATCGAACTGTGGCCTGCAAACCGGCTCATTATCACGCACGGCGTGGACGCGGCACGCATGACGTCCCTGCGCCCGCTCCTGCTCTCACCCACGGCGGCCGCTCCGCTCGCCAGCCTGGAAGCGCCTGAACTCTCCTTGCGCCTCCTCGACCATCCGCAGATGCAGGCCCTCTCCGAGCAGGCAGGGCAGGAAATTTACGAGCAGCTTCTGCAACTGCTGACACAGTAAACAAAAAGGCACGGACTTTTCATCCGCGCCTTTCGCTTTCAACCTTTGGACCTGCTCTTCCTATTTCAGCAACTGCCGAATCACGTATTGCAAGATTCCGCCGTGCTGGTAATACAGTACCTCCTGAGGAGTATCAATCCTCAGGGTTGCCTTGAAGGTCTTCGAGGAGCCATCCGCGGCCGAGGCTTTCACTTCCACCGTTTTACCCGGAGCAAAATTGGCGAGCGCCGCATCCAGCCCTAGAATTTCAAAGCTCTCTTCGCCGGTGATTCCCACGCTCTCCGGAGTTTGATCGGCTAGAAACTGCAGCGGCAGAATGCCCATACCCACCAGGTTTGAGCGATGGATACGTTCGAAGCTTTCGGCAATCACCGCCCGCACGCCCAGCAGCAGCGGACCCTTTGCCGCCCAGTCGCGCGACGAACCCGAGCCGTACTCTTTGCCTGCAATCACGATCACCGGAACACCAGCCTTGCGATATTCCACCGCCGCGTCGTAGATCGAAAGTTCCTGCCCGCCGGGAATCAGCTTTGTGAATCCACCCTCGATGTGCGGCACCAGTTTGTTGCGGATGCGGGTGTTGGCAAACGTTCCGCGCATCATCACCTCATGGTTGCCGCGACGCGAACCGTAGGAGTTGAAGTCCACCGGCTGTACGCCGTGTTCGATCAGGTATATTCCCGCCGGACTGTCTTTCTTGATCGAGCCTGCGGGAGAAATATGATCGGTGGTCACCGAATGCCCGAAGCGCGCCAGCACCCTTGCCCCTTTGATCGCCTTGACCGATTTGGGCTCCGGGGTCATCCCCTCAAAGTACGGAGGATTCTGGATGTAAGTGCTCTTCGCATCCCAAACGTAGGTATCGCCCGCCGGAACCTTCAAGCCCTGCCAGCGCGCATCGCCATCCAGCACCGTCTTGTAGCTGTCACGGAACATCTCTGACGTGATCACCTTGTGTACCACGTCATCCACTTCTTTCTGCGTTGGCCAAATGTCTTTCAAATACACCGGCCCATTCGTTCCCGTGCCAATCGCGTCGTGATGCATATCGATCATTTCGCCAGCCAGCGCAAAGGCCACCACCAGCGGCGGAGACATCAGGTAATTGGCGCGCACTTCGGAATTAATGCGACCCTCGAAGTTCCGGTTTCCCGAAAGCACGCTGGCCACCACCAGGTCGTTATCCACCACCACATCAGATACCTCCTGCGGCAGCGGTCCCGAATTTCCAATGCACGTGGTACAGCCATAGCCCACGAGGTTGAAGCCCAACTGGTCCAAGTAAGTCTGCAACCCGGCGGCATTCAGATACTCGGTCACCACCTTCGATCCCGGAGCCAGTGAACTCTTCACCCACCCCGGCCGCTTCAATCCCAGCGCGACCGCTTTCTTCGCCACCAGTCCCGCAGCCACCAGCACATATGGATTCGACGTGTTCGTGCAGCTCGTAATCGCCGCAATCACCACGCTGCCATGACGGAGCGCAGTCTTGTAATCCTTTGAATTGCGATCCGCGCGCCCTGCGGCCTTTGCGGGCGTTTTCGCATTGTCCTTCAGCAACGACGGCAGTGACTTATCAAACGATGCCGCAGCCTCGCCCAGCACGACCCGGTCCTGCGGACGCTTCGGCCCCGCAATCGAAGGCTCAATCGACGCCAGATCGATGTGGAGCACGTCGGTGTATTCCGCTTCCGGCGACTGCGCGTTGTGGAACAGCCCCTGCTCTTTGTAGTAGGCCTCCACCAGCGCAATCTGCTCTTCGCTGCGTCCGGTCAAGCGCAGATAGCGCAGCGTCTCCTCGTCCACCGGGAAGATGCCGCAGGTCGCGCCGTACTCCGGAGCCATGTTCGCAATCGTCGTCCGGTCAGCCACGGTCAGCGTGCCCAGGCTCGGACCAAAGTATTCGACAAACTTGCCGACCACGCCCTTCTTGCGCAGCGCCTCGGTCACCGTCAGCACCAGGTCGGTCGCCGTGGAACCCTCACGCAGCTTGCCCGTAAAGCGCACGCCAACCACCTGCGGAAGCAGCATGGAAGCCGCCTGCCCGAGCATCGCCGCCTCAGCTTCGATTCCACCTACGCCCCAGCCCAGCACGCCCAGCCCATTCACCATCGTGGTGTGCGAGTCGGTTCCCACCAGCGTGTCG
>Ga0302320_10007492_pt1 | contig 24033 bp, 23 predicted proteins | sample Bog_T0_3_FD_202130 | JGI IMG/M metagenome (GOLD analysis project Ga0302320, IMG submission 202130) | Peat permafrost microbial communities from Stordalen Mire near Abisko, Sweden - Bog_T0_3 | ecosystem: Environmental > Terrestrial > Soil > Wetlands > Peat | place: Sweden: Abisko, Stordalen Mire...
TCGCACCCCTAGCATCAGCCCCCTACCCCCCATCCCGAATCACCCGGCACGACTCGATATCGAACGTCACCTCGCCGAGCGTCGGCGCGGAGCGGTCGAGGAAGGAGGCGGCGAATTGCAGGAAGCGTTCGACGTCGGCGAAATTGCTGACGAGTCCGAGCGAAACCCGGATCGCGCCGGCGCTCTTGCCGCGATGCTGGGCGATTTGCAGGAAGCGCGGCAGCGTCATGTCGAGGCCCTGAGTGAACCCCGCGAGCATGTCGTCTTCGCTCAACCCTTCAGCGGATTCGCCGGCGCCGGGATTGCAGAAACAGCCTGTACGCAGCGAAATCCCCTGCTGCCCCGCGAGTTCGTCGATGCGGCGATAATCGAGCAAATGTCCCTCGGGATCGTAGAGATTCATCGTCACCGTCCCGCCGCGCATGACCATGGAAGCCGGCCCGTAGAGGCGCGCGAGCGGGCGCCCGTTGGCGTGGCGAAGGTCGAGGAGATTTTTCAACAGCCAGTCGGCGAGGCAGGCGACGCGCGTCTGGATGGTCTCGACGCCGAGGCGCTGCAAATGGCGAAGACCGATCTCCACCGCGGGAATGCTGAGGAAGTTAAGGGTTCCGTCCTCGAAGCCGGCTTCGCCCGGCGCCAACACGTGGCGGCGCCCCTGCACGGTGACGAAATTCACTGTGCCCCCGGCGAACCACGGGCGGCGCAACTCGGCGAGCGTCGAATTGCGGATCAGCAGGGCGCCGACGCCGGTCGGATAGCCGAACATCTTGTAGAACGAGACGGCGACGAAATCCGGCTTTACGGCCCGCAAATCGAGACGGTTGGTCGGGACGAAGGCGGCGGCGTCGAGCAGCACACGCCAACCGCGCTCCTGCGCCCGCGCGATCCAAGACAGCGGATGCTTGACCCCGGAGAAATTGGACTGCGCGGGAAAGGCGAACAGATTGGCCCGCGAGCGATCGGCTTTGTCGAGCCGCGCGTCGAGTTCCGCCTCGTCGAAGCGCAACTCCGGGAAGGTCAGCGGCGCGTAGTCGACTTGCGCGCCGCGGGCGCGAGCGAATTCGCGGATGCCGTTGACGGAATTGTGGTTGTCGGCGGTGAGCAGGAAACGGCCGCCGTCGGCGAACGGAAAGGCTTCGCCCACCAGCTTCAGCGCCCCCGAGGCGTTGAGCGTGAACACCGCCGTATAGTCCTCGTCGCAGTTGAAATAAGAGAGCACCGCGGCGCGGGCGCGCTCGACGATGCGAGTCGCGGCGGAGGACGTCGGGTTGGCCGAATGCGGATTGCCGAACACGCCGCTCGTCAGCAACTCCAAGTGCTCCCGGACCTGCGAGTCGGCGTAGAGCGAGGCGCCGGTGAAATCGAGATACACTTGGTTCTCGGCATCGAGCCGGGCGTAATCGCGCGCCCGCAGTTCGTCGAGCGCGGCGGTTTCCGCATAGGCCGGTTGTAGCTTGAGAAAACGCTCGAGCATGCGGAATATCCAACTGTTGAGCGGTTCCGGCCGCCCTTGAACAAGGGGCCCGGTTTGAGTTCGGCTCCGGCCTTGGCCGACCCTCTTAGATGAAACGCGATCCGGCGCCCAATGGAGCGGCGGCGTCCTCGCCGCCGTCGTGGTGGCAAGACGTCGGCCGGGAGGCCGACGCTCCTCAGTTTCCTGTTAGACCGGTGCGCGACTCGCAAAAGGCTTGCGCCTCTCCGGAAATAGACATAAACATATCTTTATGTCTAATCCATCGGCCCCGGCGCCCCGAGATGTGCTGAGCTTCGACAGCCTGCTCGCCTCCCTCGAGGCGGCGGGCGAGGTGACGCGGCTGCGGCTGATCGCGCTGCTCTGCGAGGCCGAACTCACGGTGAGCGAACTCGTCGCCATTCTCGGCCAGTCGCAACCGCGCATTTCCCGGCATTTGAAGCTGCTGGTCGACGCAGGGCTGGCCGAGCGCGAACGCGAGGGCGCGTGGGCGTTCTTTCGGCTAGCCGAACGCGGCGGCGCGCTGGCGCGCGATCTCGTCGCCCGCATCGCCGTGGACGATCCGACCTTGCAGGCCGACCGTCGCCGGCTCGACATGACGCGCGAGGCGCGGCGCAAGCAGGCGGCGGCCTATTTCGCCGAGCGCGCCGCCGATTGGGACCGCATCCGCGCGATGCATGCGCCCGAGGAGCGGGTCGAAGCGGCGATCCTGTCGATGGTCGGCGACGAACGTATCTACGCGATGCTCGATCTCGGCACCGGCGCCGGGCGGATGCTCGAACTGCTGGCGCCGCTCGCCGACCGCGCTGTCGGCGTCGACTTGAACCCGGCGATGCTCGCCATCGCCCGCTCGCGCATCGAATCGCTGGGCTTGCGCAACAGCTGGCTGCGCCAGGGCGACATCTACGCGCCGCCGGTCGAGCGCGACTCGTTCGATCTCGTCGTCGTCCATCAGGTGCTGCATTTCCTCGACGATCCCGGCCGCGCCGTCATCGAGGCGGCGCGCGCGTTGCGCGCCCACGGACGGCTGCTGCTCGTCGATTTCGCCGCCCACAACGAAGAGTCCCTGCGCGAGCAGTTCGCCCATCGACGGCTCGGCTTCTCGGACGAGGAGATGCAGGGTTTCCTGACGGAGGCCGGGCTCGTCGACGTTCAGCGTCAGCTCGTCGCGCCGCGCCGCGCCGAAGCCGGAAAACTCACGGTCGCGATCTGGCTCGCGCGCGACCCGCGAATCATCGCGGACGATCTCAGCGGCGCCGAAACGGAGTATGCCTGATGTCGACGCGCGCCGTGCAACTGAGCCGCCCCCATGCGCCGGTCAGCGTCTCCTTCGAGTTCTTCCCGCCCAAGAACGACGAGATGGAGACCCAGCTGTGGGAGGCGATCCATCGCCTCGCGCCGATGGGGCCGAAGTTCGTCTCGGTGACCTATGGCGCCGGCGGCTCGACGCGCCAGCGCACCCACGCCACCGTCGAGCGCGTCGTGCGCGAGACGAACGTCAAGCCCGCCGCGCATCTGACCTGCGTCGGCGCCTCGAAGGCCGAGATCGACGCGGTGGTGCGCGAATATTACGACGCCGGCGTGCGCCATATCGTGGCGCTGCGCGGCGATTCTCCGGGCGGGTTGGATGCGCCCTATTTCGCCCATCCCGAAGGCTATCAGCGCACCGAGGATCTGGTCGCCGCGATCAAGAAGATCGGCGATATCGAAGTCTCCGTCTCGGCCTATCCGGAAAAGCATCCGCAGAGCCAAAACCTGCTGGCCGACATCGAAGCGCTGAAGCGCAAGGTCGACGCCGGCGCCGATCGGGCGATCACCCAGTTCTTCTTCGACAATTCCGTCTATTACCGCTTCGTCGACCTCGCCGCGGCGGCGGGGATCAACATCCCGATCTTGCCCGGCGTCGTGCCGGTGCAGAACTTCAAGCAGACGGCGAATTTCGCCCGTCGCGCCGGCGCCAGCGTGCCGCAGGCCCTGGCGGACCGCTTCGAAGGCCTCGACGACGACCCGGCGACGCGCCGGCTCATCGCCGCCGTGGTCTGCGCCGAACAGGTGATCGACCTCATCGACCGCGGCGTCGGCCACTTGCATTTCTACACGATGAACCGCGCCGACCTGGTGTTCGCGATCTGCCATCTGATCGGGCTGCGGCCGGCGAAGGCGGAGTGAGTGGGAAGGATTTCCGAGGCTTTGTTGCCGCTTGATATCGCTCAGGCGCGCCAAGGGCGCGCATGGCCCGGCGGAAAAGCGCCGTGCTCAAATCGGCTGAGGTTCGTACATGCGCTGAACCTTGAGGTGGCTCACACGCTGCCGGGCTTGCCACAGGTTCCAATTCATCTGCATCCGAAGCCAGCTTTCCGCTGTTCCCCATCCCGCCATTTCGAGGCGCAGCGACATTTCGGGCGATACGCCGCTGTGGCCGTTCAAGAGGTCCGAAAGCGCCTTGCGCGTGACCCCAAGCCCTTCAGCCGTGCTCTTGACCGTCAGGCCGAGAGGCTTCAGGCAGCTTTCCCGTAAGACTTCGCCCGGATGCGCTGGGTTGTGCATCGCCATAGCCCACACTCCTTTCCGCCGTTCAGTGGTAATCGACGAGATCGACATTCGTGACGTTCGGACCCTCGAACTCGAACACCAAACGCCAATTCCCGGAAACCGACACGGCCCATTGTCCTTTGCGGTCGGCTTTCAGGGCATGAAGCCGGAAACCCAGATTATTCAGATCGTCCGGGACGTTCGCCGCGTCCATAGCGGTCAACAGAATCCGCAGCCAAGCCGCATGTTTGGCGTTGATTCCACGCGTATCCCCGGTCTCATAGAACCGTTGCAGTCCCTTATGCCGCATCCGCACGATCATGCGTAACGTGTAACTTATCACTTATCACTTATCGGAAAACAAGCCTCAAAGACGTAACTCTGTTGGGTTTTAGCGTGGCCGGAGAGTACGCCCCGCCGGAAGATCCAACCCATGCGGGGTCCATCCCTGCGCAACCACGTGGATGGTCGGGAAGAGCCCGCGGGCGGCCACCATGGAAATTGCGGCTCGCCGCCTGTTTCGATGCTGGGAATCAGAACCGCCAGCGTTGCGCCTTGCTCACCAGAAAGTCCCGGAACGCCTGGACGCGGGCGACGTTCTTCATCTCCTCGGCATAGACCAGGAAACAATCCATCTCCGGCATATCCGCCTGCGGCAGCAGGCGGATCAGGCCGGAATTGGCGCTGATCGCGTAATCCGGCAGCACAGCGATGCCGACGCCATGTTCGACGGCGCGGATGATCGCGGCGAGGCTGTTGATGGTGAGGTGCGGCGTGCGCGGGTTCTTGGCGTCGCGCCCGAGCGTGAGCAGCGAATTGAGGTCGTAGAGGAAATGCGTCGCCGTCGGCGCGCCGAAGGCGACGAGGCGATGGTGGTCGAGTTCCTCGATCTGCCGGGGCTGTCCGTATTTCTTCAGATAGTCGGCGGATGCGTAGGCGTGGAAATGCACGGTGAACAGCCGGCGGCGGATGAGGTCGGGCTGGTTGGGCTCGCGCAGCCGCAGCGCGACGTCCGCCTCGCGCATCGACAGGTCGAGTTCGTCGTCCGACAAAAGCAGTTGCAGCTTGACCTCGGGGAACAGTTCGACGAATTCGCCTAAGCGAGGCGACAGCCAGATCGAGCCGAGCACCAGCGTCGTCGTCACTCGCAATTCGCCCTGCGGTTTGTCGCGGCTGTCGATCAGGCGCGAGCGCACCGCGTCGAGTTTGAGCGCGACGTCGCGCACCGCCTCCAGCAGCGTTTCGCCCTGTTCGGTGAGAATGAGGCCGCGGGCATGGCGATGAAACAGCGGCGCCCCGAGATCCTGCTCGAGCGCGCTCACCTGCCGGCTCACCGCCGATTGGCTGAGGCCGAGGGTCTCGCCGGCGCGCGTGAACGAACCGGAATCCGCGGCGGCCTCGAAGATGCGCAGTTTGTCCCAGTCCATCCCGGCCTCTCGCGCGCTCCCCCGCCGGCAAACGGCCTTATCAGGACGCTGCGACGCAAAAGCTGATACGCTACTTTCCGTTAACGATAAAGCGCGGCGAGGTTCAGCCTTGAGCCGCCAACCAGCGATCGACTTCCAGCGCGGCCATGCAGCCCATGCCGGCCGCCGTCACCGCCTGCCGGTAGACGTCGTCGGCGACGTCGCCCGCGGCGAATACGCCCTCGACGCTAGTGGCTGTCGTTCCCGGCCGCACCTGCACATAGCCGTTGGGCTTCAATTCGAGCTGTTCCTGCACGAGTTCGGTCGCCGGCGCGTGGCCGATGGCGACGAATAGGCCGTCCGCTGCAAGCTCTTCGGTCGCGCCGCTGGTCGGGTCCTTGAGCCTGACGCCGACGACGCCGCGTGGCGTCCCCCCGCCGAGCACCACGTCAACGACGCGACTCCACTTGAACGCGACATTTGGTCGCGCCGCGAGACGATCGATCATCACCCTCTCGGCGCGGAACGTATCGCGCCGATGCACGACGGTGACGTGGGCGGCGATATGCGACAGGTACAGCGCCTCCTCGACCGCGGAATTGCCGCCGCCGACCACCACGACATTCTTGCCGCGGAAGAAGAAGCCGTCGCAGGTCGCGCAGGCCGAGACGCCCGCGCCTTTGAGATCCTGCTCGCTCTCGATCCCCAACCATTTGGCTTTGGCGCCCGTCGCCAGTATCAGGCTTTCGGCGAAAATGACCCGGCCGCTGTCGCATTCGATGCGGAACGGACGCGTGGCTAGGTCGAGCTTGACCACGTGCTCGCTTTCCAGCCGCGCGCCGACATGCTCGGCCTGGGCGCGCATCTGCTCCATCAGCCACGGACCCTGGATCGGCTCGGCGAAGCCCGGATAGTTCTCGACGTCGGTGGTAATCATCAACTGCCCGCCGGCCTCGAAGCCCGAGAGCATCAGCGGCTTCAGCATGGCGCGCGCGGCATAGATCGCGGCCGTATAGCCGGCCGGGCCGGAGCCGATGATGACGACGCGTTCGGTCGCGGCGGTGGACGACATAAAGAAACCCCTCGGCGCGGCTTGCGCGCTCAGCACGAATTCGTAGCGGAGCCGCTTATATGGGAACCTGGGGCAAGCCAACAACCGTCGCGCGCTTTGTCGTCGTGGACAGCGCCTTCGCCGCGTTTCCCCCCGCGTCGCGCATTTGCTAGGTCTTTGCCCATGAGCCTCGAAAGCGAAAAGACCAGCGATGCGCCGAAGCTGACGCCGATGATGGCGCAGTATTTCGAGATCAAGGCCGCCAATCCCGACTGCCTGCTGTTCTACCGGATGGGCGACTTCTACGAATTGTTCTTCGAGGACGCGGAGATCGCCAGCCGGGCGCTCGGCATCGTGCTCACCAAACGCGGCAAGCACGAGGGCGAGGACATCCGCATGTGCGGCGTGCCGATCGAGCGCGCCGACGACTATCTGCAACGGCTCATAGCGCTGGGACATCGCGTCGCCGTGTGCGAACAGCTCGAAGATCCGGCGGAGGCCAAGAAGCGCGGCCCGAAATCGGTGGTGCGCCGCGACGTGACGCGGCTGGTCACGCCCGGCACCATCACCGAGGAGCGGCTGCTCGAACCCGGCCGCCCCAATCTGCTCGTCGCCGTGCAGCGCTCGCGCAGCGCAGAGGGCAAGGCGATCTACGGACTCGCCTCGCTCGATATTTCCACCGGCGCGTTCCAGGTCGCCGAGACCGACGAAACAGGATTGCCGATCGAACTCGCGCGCCTCGAGCCCAGCGAAGTCGTCGCGCCCGAAAGCCTGTTCGCCGATGAGGCTTTCGTGCGCCTGCTCAAAGAAAGCCGCATCGCCTCGGCGCCGCTGGGCCGCGAGGCCGCCGACCCGGCGCAGGCGGAAAGGCGCGTCGCGGAATTCTTCGGCGTCGAAACGCTCGACGGCTTCGGCCAGTTCACCAAGGCCGAAGTCGCCGCCGCCGCGCTGGCGCTGGCCTACGTCAAGCGCACGCAGATCGACGCGACGCCTCGCCTCGCCCCGCCGATGCGCCGGGCGCGCGGAAAATCGCTGGAGATCGACGCGGCGACGCGCGCCAATCTCGAACTGACGCGCACGCTTTCCGGCGAGCGCGCGGGCTCGGTGCTGGCGTCCATCGATCTCACCAAAACGCCCGCCGGGGCGCGGCTCATCGCCGAGCGGCTTTCCAGTCCGATCGTCGACATCGAAGAGATCCGCCGCCGCCACGACGCGATCCAATATTTCGTCGAGGCGCCGCGCCTGCGCGAGGCTTTGCGGGCAACGCTCGCCTCGACGCCCGATTTCCTGCGAGCGCTGTCGCGGCTCGGGCTCGACCGCGGCGGCCCGCGCGATCTCGCCGCGCTGCGCGAGGGTTTGCTGGCCAGCGCGGAAATCGCGACGCAACTGGAAGCGGCGGCCGACCTGCCGTCCGCGCTGATCGACGCCTACGCGCGGCTCAAACGCGACGACGGCGCCTTCGCCCGCGAACTCGGCGGCGCGCTGGCGGGGGAGCTGCCGCTCAACAAGCGCGACGGCGGCTTCGTCGCCAGGGGCGCTTCCGCGCCACTCGACGAAGCGCGCGGCTTGCGCGACGAGAGCCGGCGGGTGATCGCGGAGATGCAGGCGCGATACACCGAAGATACGAACGTCCGCCAGCTCAAGATCAAGCACAACAACTTCCTCGGCTATTTCCTGGAAACGCCGCAGGCGGCCGGCGAAATGCTGCTCAAACCTCCGCATTCGGCAACCTTCATCCATCGCCAGACCATGGCCGGGGCGATGCGTTTCACCACCAATGCGCTCGTCGATCTGGAGGCGCGCATCGCCTCGGCCGCCGACCGCGCGCTCGGGCTGGAACTGGAGATCTTCGCCGATCTGAGCCGCCGGGCGCTGAGCCACGAGGAGATCTTGCGCGGCGTCGCCTCGGCGCTCTCCGAGATCGACGTCGCCGCTGCGCTCGCCGAACTCGCCGTCAAACGCGACTGGGTGCGCCCGCATGTCGACGAGTCGCTGAGTTTCCACATCGAATTCGGCCGCCATCCCGTCGTCGAGGCGGCGCTGCGCGAGCGCGGCGAACCGTTCACGGCCAACGATTGCGACCTCACCGGCGATTCCCGCCAAGGCGGCAAGATGGCGCTGGTCACCGGCCCGAACATGGCGGGTAAATCGACGTTCCTGCGCCAGAACGCGCTCATCGCGGCGCTGGCGCAGATGGGCGCTTATGTGCCGGCGAAATCGGCGCGCATCGGCGTCGTCGACCGCCTGTTCTCGCGCGTCGGCGCCGCCGACGACCTCGCGCGCGGGCGCTCGACCTTCATGGTCGAAATGGTCGAGACGGCGGCGATTCTCAATCAGGCCACGGTTCGCTCGCTGGTCATCCTCGACGAGATCGGCCGGGGAACGGCGACCTTCGACGGCCTCTCCATCGCCTTCGCCTGTGTCGAGCATCTGATCGGCGTCAACCGCTCGCGCACGCTGTTCGCCACCCATTTCCACGAACTGACGCAACTGGCCGAGACCACGCCGCGGCTGTTCAACCTGACGATCCGGGTGCGCGAACACCGGGGACAGTTGGTGTTCCTGCACGAGGTCATGCCCGGCGCCGCCGACCGCTCCTACGGCATCCAGGTCGCCAAGCTCGCGGGATTGCCGGCCGCCGTCATCAAACGCGCGCGCGGCGTGTTGGCGGAGTTGGAGGCGACCAAACACACAAACGCCGCGCTCGGCGCCCCCGACGCGCTGCCGCTGTTCTCGCTGGAGCCGCCGCGCGCGCCGGCGCCGGAGCCCGAACAAGATCACGACGCGTTGCGCGACAAGCTCGCTGGCATCGATCCCGACGCTCTGTCGCCGCGCGAAGCGCTGACGGCGCTCTACGAACTGAAGCGGTTGGGATAGCAGACTGGATGGTCTCCGGCGACCGCTCGAAACCCTCCCGTCTTCGCCAACCTTTGACGAAGCCGGCGCGTCGTTCCAATAGAGAGCGCTAAACGATCGCGGCCTTCGCCCCCATGAGGCGCCGCCGACGCCAACACTTCGGAGCCGCCATGTCCGCAGCGATTCGCCTCGCCAACGCCGATCTCGCCGTCGAAATTGCCCCGCTCGGCGCCGAGTTGGTCCGCCTCGCCGACGCCGAGGGGCGCGAATATTTGTGGAACGGCGATCCGCAATGGTGGAGCGGGCGGGCGCCGCTGCTGTTTCCGATGGTCGGGCGCGCGCTCGGCGACCGCATCAAGGTCGACGGTCGCTATTATCCGATGCCGCAGCATGGATTCGCGCGCCGCTCGACGTTCGAAATCGTCGACACGACGGCGACGCGCGCGCAGTTTCGGCTGACCGACAGCGAGGCCACCCGCGCCGCCTGGCCCTTCGCCTTCCGCCTCGAAATCGTGTACGAACTGATTGGCGCGACGCTGAGGACGGCGGCGACCGTGTTCAACATTGGGCAGGCGCAACTGCCCTGCGCTTTCGGCTATCATCCGGCGTTCCGCTGGCCGTTGCCGGGCGCGAGCGGCCCGCATGAGGTGGTGTTCGAGAAGCCCGAGCCCGCGCCGATCCGCAAGCCGGTGAACGAGATGCTGTCGCGCGAAACTTTCGCCAACCCGTTTGCGAGCGGCCGGGCCATCGTCGAGCCCGAAATGTTCGCCGGCGGCGCGCTGGTGTTCGACAGGATCGAAAGCCGCAGCGTGAGTTTTCGCGCCGCCGGCGGGCCGACGATCCGCCTCGACTTTCCGACACTGCCGCATTTCGCTCTGTGGACCAAGCCGGGCGCGCCCTATCTGTGCCTGGAGCCGTGGCAGGGGTTTGCCGCGCCGGAGGGTTTCGACGGCGAGTATTCTGAACGCCCGGGCGTCGTGGCGATCGCGCCCGGCGCCAGCAGGGATTTCCCGCTGGATATCGTGATCGAGAGGGGGCGCTGAGATGGACGGCAAGTGGCGGGTCACCCGCTCGCAAACGTTGATCAAGGACCGCTGGATTCACCTGCGCGCCGACGATTGCGTCACGCCCGACGGCGTCGTGATCGCCCCCTATTATGTGCTCGAATGCCCCGACTGGGTGCATGTCGTCGCCCTGACCGACGATGACGAGGTCGTGCTGGTGCGCGAGTACCGCCACGCGATGGGCGATTTCTGTCTCGGCCTTCCCGCCGGCGTCGTCGACGCCGGCGACGCCGATCCGGAACAGGCCGCGCGCCGCGAACTCAAGGAAGAGGCGGGATTCGAGGCGCGCGAATGGCGCCGCGTCGCCCGCCTGCAAGCCGAGCCCGCGCGGCAGGGCAATTGGATTCACGTGTTTCTCGCCCGAGGGTTGACCGGCGGCTTGGACCGCGGTCTGGAGCCCGGCGAGGAAGGCATGAGCGTCGAGTTGCGTCCCCTCAGTGAAGTGCTCGCCGGCCTCGCCGACGGCGTGCTGCCGCAAGCAACCATCGTGGGATCGCTGACGTTGGCGCTTGGCGCCGCGGGGCGGTTGCGGTTGGAGTAGAGCGCATTGCGCGGCGGCGCGGGAACGACTAGTTTCAGCTGATGTCCGCCAAGAGCCCGCTTTACGAAGGCGATTTCTATGCCTGGAGCCGACAGCAGGCGGAACTGCTGCGCGCCGGACGGCTCGGCGAAGCCGACATCGACCGCATCGCCGAGGAAATCGACAGCATGGGCCGGACGGAGAAGCGGGAACTCGTCAGCCGTCTCGCCGTACTGTTGCTGCATTTATTGAAGTGGCGTTATCAACCGGAAAAGCGTGGCGCAAGTTGGGAAGCGAGCGTCCGCGTGCAACGCAATCGACTCGTCGACCACCTCGACGACAATCCGAGCCTGAAGCCGTTGCTGCCGGTCGCGCTCGCCAACGCCTATCGCGACGCGCGGCTCGAAGCGACCGCGGAAACCGCCAAGCCGTTGTCGACGTTCCCGGAAAACTGTCCTTGGAGCGCCGACGACGTGCTCGACTCCGGGTTCTGGCCAGATTGACAGCCATCGTCCGATTGCGGGGAGGTCAAGCCGTGCAGCACATCCAAACCCCCGACGCCGAAAAGCTCGGCCTGCCCTTCAGCGCGGCGGTGCGGGTCGGCGATTTGTTGTTTCTCTCCGGCGCGCTCGGCAATCTGCCGGGGACGCTCACGCTCGCCGGCCCGGACATGAAGTCGCAGGCGCGACAAACCATGGAGAACATCGGCGCCACACTAAAACATTGCGGGCTCGGTTTCGACGACGTCGTCAAGGTGACGGTCATGCTCGCCGACATGGCGGAATGGCCGGAATTCAACGCCATTTACGTTCAGTATTTCGCCCCCGGCCGGCTGCCCGCGCGCAGCGCCTTCGGCAGCAACGGCCTCGCGCTCGGCGGTCGCCTCGAAGTCGAATGCATCGCGCGCTTTGCGTGAAAATACGCTGCGAGGGGCCGCTGCATCCGCCCTGCTGCGTATCGACGCCGCAGACGGCGAATGTCCGGCTGACGCCAAGGCGCCGACGAAAACTTCGCCGAGTCCGCACGGCGGGGCTCGCAAATCCGTTTGTGCACGAGATCGAGACGACGTTTGCAAAGGGAAGAGGCGGCGAGGTTGAGGCGGCGTCCGCGGCGGGTGCGGCGCTCCCTTCTCCGCTCGCGGGACAGGCGCCAAACGTCAGACTTTGACCTTTGGCGCACAGGAGGCTGCAAACCCGCTCCGCTGCTTTGCTGCTGCCCCTCAGTTCGCCCTCTCAACCGCCACCGCCGTCGCCTCGCCGCCGCCGATGCACAGCGAGGCGACGCCGCGTTTCAACCCGCGCGCTTTCAGCGCCGACAGCAGTGTCACCAGAATACGCGCGCCCGAAGCGCCGATAGGGTGGCCCAGCGCGCAGGCGCCGCCGTTCACGTTGACCTTGTCGTGGGGCAAGTCGAGATCGCGCATCGCCGCCATCGCCACGACGGCGAAGGCCTCATTGATCTCGTAGAGATCGACCGAACCGGCGGACCATCCCGTGCGCTCGAACAGTTTCCTCAAGGCGCCGACCGGGGCGGTCGGGAATTTGGCGGGCTCGGCGGCGTAGGTCGAGTGTCCCGAGATGCGCGCGAGCGGTGTGAGCCCTCGCCTCTCGGCCTCGGATTCTCGCATCAGAATCAGCGCCGCGGCGCCGTCGGAGATCGAGCTGGAATTAGCCGCCGTCACCGTGCCGCCGTCGCGGAACGCCGGCTTCAGGCTCGGGATCTTGTCCGGCCGGGCTTTGGGCGGCTGCTCGTCGACGGCAATCTCGATAGTGTCCTTGCCCTTCTTGGCCTGCACGGCGACGATCTCTTCGGAAAAATCTCCTGATTTGATCGCCCGGTTGGCGCGCTCCAGCGACGCCACCGCAAAGGCGTCCTGAGCTTGCCGCGAGAATTGATAGGTTTGCGCGCAGTCCTCGGCGAAAGTCCCCATCAGCCGGCCCTTGTCGTAGGCGTCCTCCAGGCCATCGAGAAACATCGAATCCTGGACTCGGCCGTGGCCCATGCGATAGCCGGAGCGGGCGCGTTCGAGCAGATAGGGCGCATTGCTCATGCTCTCCATGCCGCCGGCGACGACGATGTCGGCGGCCCCGGCGAGGATCAAGTCATGGGCGAGCATTGCCGCCTTCATGCCCGAACCGCACATCTTGTTGACGGTGGTGGCGCCCGCGGCGAGCGGCAGTCCCGCGCCGAGCGCGGCCTGGCGCGCCGGGGCCTGACCCAGGCCAGCGGGGAGCACGCAACCCATGAGGATTTCGTCGATGGAATCGGCGGCGAGTCTTGCGCGCGACAGCGCCGCGCGAATCGCCGCCGCGCCCAGCGCCGGCGCCGCGAAATCTTTCAAATCGCCGAGGAATCCGCCCATCGGCGTGCGCGCCGCGCCGACGATGACGATGGGGTCGACCTTGCTCATCCGTTCCCTCCGCTGCCCGTGTGCGGCGGGAAGCTAGCGCAAATGTGGCCTGAGGCAAGGCGTATAAAAGACGACAAAAAAGAGCCGGCGGACGGGGCCGCCGGCTCTTTTCAAATCCGCAGTCGAAAGCGTCAGGCCGCGACCTGGGCTTCCACGGCCTTGGCTTCGGCGACCTTCTTCATGATCTCGCCCTTGACCTGCAAGGCGCCCACCGACAGATCGGCGTCGTCGGCCTTCAGCAGGAAGGCGTCGAGGCCGCCGCGATGCTCGACCGAGCGCAGCGCCGCAGCGGCGATGCGCAGACGGATCGAGCGCTCCAGCGTGTCGGAGATCAGCGTGACCTGGACGAGGTTGGGCAGGAAGCGCGTACGCGTCTTCCGGTTCGAATGGCTGACGTTATTGCCACTCTGGACGGCCTTGCCCGTCAACTCGCAACGGCGCGACATTGCCTTGTTCCTTCAATATATTCCGGTACAAACGCCGCAGGCGAAAACGAGAAAGCCTTCGCCCCCTGTTGTCCCCGGCGTTCAGGGTGGGCGCTCTATAGGGGAGGGCGCCGGCGCCGTCAAGCCGAGTCGAGGCGTCAAACCCGGGCAATCGGGTGAACGACCTTGGCGATTCCGGCGAAGGCGCTCCCTCTCCCCGCTTGCGGGGAGAGGGTTGGGGTGAGGGGCCAAAGCGCACGAAACCGAGTCGATATTTCTGTAAATCAAAATACCGAACGCGATGCAATTTCGGCCAGCCCCTCACCCTAACCCTCTCCCCGCAAGCGGGGCGAGGGGATCTCCCGCCCCCTTCGTTCACCCGACTGCCCCGAGGCGTCAAAGCCCCGGCGGCTTGCCGCCCGGCGCGTAGAAGCCGGCGAAAGTCTCCAGCACCTGGGCGCGCACCATATCGCGGAACGGCGCGCGGGCGATGAGGCCGTAGACGGCGGCGGCGCCCTGCTGGGCGTATTCGGGATGGGCGCGGGCGACAGCTACCGACTCGCGCAGGTCGCGCAGATAGTCGTCGACCACCTCCAAATGACGCGCCGTCACCATCGCATGCAGGCCATCGGGGAATTGCAGGCGGTTGATGTTCCAGCCGCGCGCCTGCATCTGGTCGCCGACGACGAAGATGTCCAAGCCAGCCTCGGCCGAGCCGTAGGCGATCAGGGGCCCCTGCGGTTGGGCGATCAGGCGCAGGCCGGGAATGGCTTCGATGCCGGCCGCGAGCCGGTCGATGGCTTCGGCCGTACGCGCCGCGAGATCGCGATAGCCGTCGACGCCGAAATAATTGAGCGCCGCCCAGGCCGCGGCGTAGGCGCCGCCGGGACGGGTGCCGAGCAGGCCGGGCGAGGCGAACACGCCGCCGGGCCAGTCCTGCGACACGAACAGCTGATGTTTGAAATAGGAGACGTCGCGATAGGTTATGGTGGAAGCGCCCTTGGCGGCGAAGCCATATTTGTGCAGGTCGGCGGACATCGAGGTGACGCCGGGCGCGCGATAGTCGAACACGGGAATGTCGCGCCCGTTCATCTCCATGAACGGCAGGATGAAGCCGCCGACGCAGGCGTCGACATGCATCGGCACGCCGCGCCTGAGCGCGATCTCGCTCATCTCGACGATCGGGTCGATGACGCCATGGGGATAATTGGGCGCAGAGCCGAGGATGAAGGCGGTGTTGGGGGTGATCAGGTCGTCGAGCTTGGCGACGTCGGCGCGCATGTCGTCGCCGAGCGGCAGCCATTTGATCGCGAGCCCGAAATATTCGGCGCCCTTGGTCCAGGCGACATGTGCGGTGGTCGGCAGGATCATCTCCGGCGCGGCGACGCCGTTCTCGGCCTTCGCACGGTCGCGATAGGTTTTCACCGCGAGCAGACAGCTTTCGGTGCCGCCCGAGGTCACGAGGCCGCAGGCGGTCTCAGGGGCGTTGAGCAGGCTGGTGGTGAACTCGATGATGTCGTTCTCGAGCTTCTTCAGGCTCTTGAAAGCGAGCGGATTGAGGCCGTTGGCGGAGGCATAGGCGCCGTAGGCCTCCTTGAGGAAGCTCTTCAGTTCTTCGTCGAGGTAGTAGACGAGGCTCCAGACGCGGCTGTGGCGATAGTCGGGGTCGTCGCTGGCGAAGCTCTTCAGTTCGGCGAGGACCTCTTTCGGGTCGCGGCGATGGGCAGGCAGGGTCTTGCGCATAGCGGGCGCCTTAAGCCGAGAATTCGCCGCGGCGAAACGCCAGGACTGCGGCCAACAGTCCGCCGAGCGCGGCGCCGACGGCGATGGCGAAGAGCGCGGCGTCGAGGCTGCCGGTCGCCGCAATCACCGCGCCGGGGATCACGCTGCCGACCACGCCGCCGATCAGCACGCTCACGCCGTTGTAGAGGCCGGTGGCGGCTCCAACTTCGCGGTCGCGCGCCAGCGCCTGCACGGTGGCGTGTTCCTGCGCCGAATAGGCGCCCTGGGCGAACACGGCGAGCGCGAACAGCGCCACCAGCGCCGGAAACTGCCGCGCGGTGACGGCGAGCACGAGCAGACCGGCGGCGGCGACGAGCCCGACAGCGGCCAGCGTCACCCGCCGCCCCGAGCGGTCGCCGATCCAGGCGAAGGCCAGCGCGCCAACGATTCCGGAGGCGAACACGAGGGTGAGCGGCCAGCCGAGCGCGGCGAAATCGACGCCCTTGGCGCGCACGAAATAGGTGGGCAGCCAGCCGATGATTCCGAAACCGGCGAAAGCGTTGAGCACGCCGACGGCGATATAGAGCCAATAGTCGGCGCTGCGGCGGAACCCCTGGGGGCCCTTGGGGGGCGCCTCGACGGCGCCTTTGTCGTCGACGAAGACCGCCACCAGCGGCGCTCCGATGACGAGCCCCGCCGCGCCGATCAGCACGAAGGTGGTGCGCCAACCGAACGCGCTCATCAGCGGCACCAGGATCGCCGGTCCCAGGGCGGTGGCGACGATGATGCCGACGTTCCAAATGGAATTGGCGCGTGAACGCGCCTGCGGCGGGAATTTGCGCGCGGTGATGACGCCCATCATCGGCACATGAGGCGATTCGGCGAGCCCCAGCAGCAATCTCAGCACGAGCAGCGCCACGAGCGAGCCGCCGAGCGGCCCGACGGCGATGCTGACCAGCGAGAAGCCGACGATCGCCCCGATCAGGCTGCGCTTGGCGGCGAAACGTTCGGCGAGGCCGGAAATCCCGATCTGCGCCAAGCCGAAAGTCAGGAAGAACGCGCCGAGCAGCGCCTGTCCCCATTGCCCGACGTCGGCGTCGCTCCAGCCGCGCTCGGCCGCGATCTGCGGCAGTGCATAGGCGAGCGCGTTGCGGTCCAGGTAGTGGATGACGAAAGTGACGCCGAAAATGAGCGGAATGCGCCAAGGCGTGGCGTCCAACGTCGAAGCGCGCATGTTGGAATCATTGCCCCGGTTTTGCGTCGCCGCGAGAATTCCACGATCGCGGGGTCGAACGCAACTGTGCCAAGGGCGCAAGGGCGGCGGGGCGAATTGCAGAATCGACGCCTGCAAGCGCAAACTGGATTTCCGCCGCTTCCGTGGCTATATTCCAGTATTGCCCGATCTCGCGCGGCCCGAAGGCTGAATGATGAACCGTTACGAAAAGCGCCCGACCGCCGCGTCGGAGGCCAAAGTGCATTATCTCGACGGCGATTATCGCGTGCTGCAGCCGGGGATGTTCGTCCTGTGCGGCGTCACCGGCGCGCGGATCGGGCTCGACGAACTGCGCTATTGGAACGTCGATCGGCAGGAAGCCTACGCCGATCCGGCAGCGGTGTGGACGCGCGCACTGCAGATCGCGGCCGACTGAGCAACAAAATTTTGCGCAACGCTATTGCCGGGGCTTGCGCTTTGCGAGGAGATAGTTCATATATGAACTATGACGACGAGGACGGATTATCCGGCTCGTCTCCTTCCCGCAGAGGTGAATGCATGCCGATCTACAAGGCGCCGGTCGACGATACCTTGTTCCTGCTTGAAGACGTTCTCGATTATCAACGATACGCAAACCTGCCCCGCTTCGCCGACGCGCCTTTGGATGTCGTCGGCCAAGTGCTCACGGAAGGCGGCAAATTCGCCGAACAAGTGCTGCTGCCGCTCAACGCCAGCGGCGACCAGGAAGGCTGCACGCGCAACGCCGACGGCTCGGTGACCGCCCCCTTGGGCTTCAAGGAAGCTTACAAGGCCTATGTCGAAGGCGGCTGGGTCGGCGTCTCCGGCGAGCCGGACTTCGGCGGTCAGGGCCTGCCCTATTTCCTCGGCGCGGCGGTGAGCGAATACTGGCTTTCGGCCAATCTCGCCTTTTCGATGTATCCCGGCCTCACCAATGGCGCGGCGGCGGCGCTGAACGCGCATGGCTCGGACGCGTTGAAGGCCAAATATCTGCCGAAGATGACGTCCGGCGAATGGACCGGCACGATGAACCTGACCGAACCGCATTGCGGCACCGACCTCGGGATGCTCCGGAGCCGGGCGACGCGCGGCGCCGACGGCGCGTTCTCGATTACCGGCACCAAGATCTTCATTTCCGCCGGCGAACACGACCTCGCCGAAAACATCATCCATCTCGTGCTCGCCCGCATCGAGGGCGCGCCCGCAGGCGTCAAGGGCATCTCGCTGTTCCTCGTGCCGCGCAACTTCGTCGGCGAAGACGGGTCCGTCGGCGCCCGCAACGGCGTCGTTTGCGGCTCGCTCGAACACAAGATGGGCATCCACGCCAACGCGACCGCGGTGTTGAACTACGACGGCGCCAAGGGCTGGCTGATCGGCGAAGAGAACCGCGGCCTCGCCGCGATGTTCGTGATGATGAACGCGGCCCGCCTCGGCGTCGCCATCCAGGGCCTCGCACAATCCGAGATCGCCTATCAGAACGCCGCCATTTACGCCAAAGAGCGCATCCAGGGCCGCTCGCTGACCGGCGCCAAGAGCCCGGACAAGCCCGCCGACCGGATCATCGTCCACCCCGACGTGCGCCGTATGCTGTTGGAGGCGCGCGCATTCAACGAAGCCGCGCGCGCGCTGTTCCTGTCGGCGGCGCTCGCCCAGGACGAGGCTAACAGCTCGCCCGACGAGAAGACGCGCATCGCCGCCGACGACCGGCTCGGCCTTTTGACCCCGGTGATGAAGGGCGTGTTCACCGACTACGGTTTCGCCAATGCGGTGAAGTCTCAGCAGGTGCTCGGCGGCCACGGCTACATCGTCCAGCAGGGCATGGAGCAATATGTGCGCGACGCGCGCATCGCCATGATCTACGAGGGCGCCAACGGCGTGCAGGCGCTCGATCTGGTCGGCCGCAAGCTGCCCAAGGACGGCGGACGCGCGGTCATCGCGTTCTTCGCCGAAGTCGGCGGCTTCCTGTCGGCCAACAAGGAGGACGCGGCGCTCGCGCCCTATCTCGCCCCCGTCAAGGGCGCGCTCGGCCAGCTCCAGCAGGCGACGATGTGGTTCATGCAGAACGGCATGAAGAACCCCGACAACGCCGGCGCCGGCTCCTACGACTACATGCACCTCTTCGGCCTCACCGCGCTCGGCTATATGTGGGCGCGCATCGTCAAGGCGGTGCAGGCGCGCCAAGCGGCGGGAACCAGCAACCCCGCGCTCGACGCCAAACTGACACTGGCCAAGTTCTTCAACGCGCGTATTCTGCCGGAGACCGGAGCGCATCTGGCCCGCATCGTCAGCGGCGCCGAATCGCTGATGGAATTGCCGGAAGCCGCCTTCTGACGGCGCCCGAGCGGGAGGAGCGAATGCAGGCGAGTTCGGTCTCCGCCGACTTGGCGGGCGGTTGCCAATGCGGCGCCGTGCGCTATCGGCTCGCCGCCGCGGCTTGCAGCGCCGACATCTGCCATTGTCGCATGTGCCAGAAGGCCGGGGGCGGGCCTTTCATGGCTTTTGCCAACGGACCCGCGCAAGCGTTCGTCGTGACCCGAGGGGCGATCGCCGCTTTCGCGAGTTCCGACATCGCCAAGCGCGGCTTCTGCGCCGCCTGCGGCACGCCGCTCACCTACCGCGGGCATGGAACTGGACGCATCAGCGTGACCTTGGGAAGTCTGGACGATCCCCAAGCCTTCGCGCCGCAATCGCAGATGGGCGTCGAATCACAAGTCGCCTGGCTCGCGCATGTCTTGCAGACGCCGGCGACGAATACGGACGTCTGGAACGCCGAGAAGAACATCGCTGACGCCGGCTCGCGTCAGCATCCCGATCATGAAACTTGATCCTTTCGAGGAGACGCACCATGGCTGATGCTTTCATTTACGATCACGTGCGCACGCCGCGCGGCCGCGGCAAGCCCGACGGCTCGCTGCACACGGTGACCACTCTGCAACTCGCCGCGACTGCGCTTCGCGCCGTGCGCGAGCGCAACGACCTCAATCATGGCGAAGTCGACGACGTCGTCCTGGGCTGCGTCGATCCGGTCGGCGAAGCCGGCGGCGTCATCGGTCGCATGGGCGCTCTGGCCGCCGGGTTCGGCGACACGGTGCCGGGCATCCAGATCAGCCGCTTCTGCGCTTCGGGCCTGGATTCCGTCAATTTCGCTGCGGCGCAGGTGATGGCGGGACAGCACGACCTCACCATCGGCGGCGGCGTCGAGTCGATGAGCCGCGTCGGCCTGGGCGCTTCGGGCGGCGCGTGGCCGGTCGACCCGTCCCTCGCGATTCCCGCCTATTTCATGCCGCAGGGCGTCTCGGCCGACCTCATCGCCACCAAATACGGGTTCACGCGAGACGACTGCGACGCCTACGCCGTGCAGTCGCAGAAGCGCGCGGAAGCCGCCTGGAAGGCTGGCCACTTCAAGCATTCGATCGCGCCGGTGAAGGACGTCAACGGCGTCACCCTGCTCGCCCACGACGAGCACATGCGCCCGTCGACCGACATGCAGTCGCTCGCCAGCCTGAAGCCGTCGTTCACGATGATGGGCGAACAGGGCGGTTTCGACGCGGTCGCCGTGCAGCGCTATCCGGAAGTCGAGAAGATCATCCACGTCCACCACGCCGGCAATTCGTCGGGCATCGTCGACGGCGCCGCCGCCGTGCTGCTCGGCTCCAAGGAAGCCGGCGCCAAGCACGGTTTTCGCCCGCGAGGGCGAATCAGGGCGTTTGCGAATATTGGCACCGAGCCCGGCATCATGCTGACCGGCCCGGTCGACGTGACGAAGAAAGTGCTTGCGCGCGCAAAGATGTCGATCGGCGACATCGATCTGTTCGAGATCAACGAGGCCTTCGCCGCCGTCGTGCTGCGTTTCTGTCAGGCGTTCGAGCTCGACACCAGCCGGGTCAACGTCAACGGCGGCGCAATCGCGATGGGCCATCCGCTCGGCGCGTCCGGCGCGATGATCCTGGGCATCGCGCTCGACGAACTGGAGCGCACCGGCAAGAGCACGGCGCTGATCACGCTGTGCATCGGCGGCGGCATGGGCACGGCGACGATCATCGAGCGGGTCTGACGACGGCGCGACGCAAGGCGGGAGGGCGATAACGCGGCTTAAGGTCAGCTCCAGGAGAGTTTTCATGCTGCGCTTCGCTTTCCCCGCCTTCAGTCTCGCCCTCGTGCTCGCCGCGCCCGCTCAGGCCGCGCCCGAGTGCAAGGACCTCAAAGACTTCATCCAGACCGAAACCGCCGGCGCGCAAAAGTTCGTCGACATCTTCACCTTCCATAAGCATGGCCGAGGCGACAACGTGCTGTTGCTGTTCAAGGACACGAAAGACAAAGGACAGCCGCCCAAGCGGTGGCTGTTCCTCAATCGTCCTTCGCCCGACATGAGCGGCTTTTGCGCCTTGGGCCGCGGCGAAGGTTTCGGACAGCACGACGACAAGCCGCAATTGCTCTACGCCGGCGAATTCGGCCTGCCCGGCTCGAACAAGCCGCGCTGCACGACCTCGGACCGCTATCCCGCGCCCGACGTGCTGCGCGCCTATGCCAACCGCACCCTCGGCGACGGCGAAATGGTGCTCTATACCACCGGCGACGACGCCTCCGGATTCCAGTTCGCGATCGACAACAAGCAGAACTGGATCATCATTCGCGACAATTCCGACGAGTCGAAGACCTCCTGCCTCTACGACCAAGGCAACGACGTCTTCATGAAATTCAACAACAGCGTGCCCGCGCCCTGACGCAGGCCTTCAGAGACGACAGGAGCCCCGATCATGGAATTCAAGAATTTCCGCTTCGAAGTCGACGCCGACGGCGTCGCCCTCATTTCCTGGGATATGCCCGGGCGCTCGATGAACGTGCTCAATCAGGAAGTGATCGCTGAAATCTCTGCATTCACCGACCGCGTCGCCTCGGACGCGGCGATCAAGGGCGCCGTCATCACCTCGGCCAAGGATACGTTCTCAGGCGGCGCGGATCTGACCATGCTGCAAGGCATGGGCGCCGAATATGCGCGCGTCGCCAAGGCGGAAGGCCGAGAGAAGGCGATGCGGGTGTTTTCCGAGGGCGTTCGCACGCTGAACCTCGTGTTCCGCAAGCTGGAAACCTGCGGCAAGCCGTTCGCCGCCGCGATCAACGGCGTCTGCATGGGCGGCGCCTTCGAACTGGCGCTGGCCTGCCATTACCGCATCGTCGCCGATGGCGAAAAGGTGCGCGTCGGCCTGCCCGAGATCAAGGTGGGACTGTTCCCCGGCGGCGGCGGCACGCAGCGCGTGGCGCGGCTGATGCCGACCCCCGACGCCTTGCAGATGCTGTTCAAGGGCGACCAGATCAAACCCGCCGTCGCCAGGAAGATGGGCCTCATCCACGACGTCGCGCCGCTCGCCGACATCGTCGCTCGCGCGAAAGCCTGGGTGCTGGCCAACCCGAACGCCAAGGCGCCGTGGGACGATCCGAAGTTCAAGCCGCCGTCGGGCAAGGTGTTCTCGCCGACCGGCATGATGATCTGGCCGGCGGCGAATGCGATCTATCGCCGCGAGACCTACGACAACTACCCGGCCGCCAAGGCGATCCTGTCGAGCGTGTTTGAGGGCCTGCAACTGCCGATGGATCTCGCGCTCGCCGTCGAGAGCCGCTACTTCGCCAAGATCGTGCTCTCGAAGGAAGCGTCGGCGATGATCCGCTCGCTGTTCCTCTCCAAGGGCGAACTCGACAAGGGCGCCCGCCGTCCGGCCAGCGAGCCGGCGACAAACCTCAAGAAGATCGGCGTCCTCGGCGCCGGCTTTATGGGCGCGGGCGTGGCTTATGTCTCTGCGGCGGCGGGCCTCGAAGTCGTGCTGATCGACCGCGATCAGGAATCGGCCGACAAGGGCAAGGCCTATTCGGAGAAGATCATCTCCGGCCAGATCGCCAAGGGCCGCGCCAAGAGCGCGGACCGCGAAGCGCTGCTGGCGCGCATCCAGGCGACGCCGGACTATGAGGCCTTGAAGGGCTGCGACCTGATCGTCGAGGCCGTGTTCGAGGACCGCGCCGTCAAGCAGGAAGCGACCGAGCGGGCGCAGGCCGTTGTCGGCCCCGGCGTCGTCTTCGCTTCCAACACCTCGACGCTGCCGATCGGCTCGCTCGCCGAGACTTCGAAAAAGCCCGAGAACTTCATCGGCGTACACTTCTTCTCGCCCGTCGACAAGATGCCGCTGGTCGAGATCATCATGGGCGCAAAGACCGGATCGAAGGCGCTGGCGACCGCGCTCGATTTCGTGCGCGCGATTCGCAAAACGCCCATCGTCGTCAATGACTGCCGCGGCTTCTACGTCAACCGCTGCGTCGGCAATTACATGGTCGAAGCGCATGCGATGGTGATGGAAGGCGTGCCGGCGGCGATGATCGAGAACGTCGCAAAACAAGCGGGCATGCCGGTCGGGCCGCTCGCGCTCAACGACGAAGTCGGAATCGACCTGTCCTGGAAAATCCTGCAGGCCGCCAAGAAGGACCTCGGCGCCAACGCGGTCGATCCTTTGCAGGAGAAGCTCATCAAGGCGATGGTGGTCGACGGCCAGCGCTTCGGCCGCAAGAACGGCAAGGGCTTTTACGACTACCCCGCCGTCGGCCCGAAGGCGCTGTGGCCGGGCCTGGCGGCCATCGTCGGCAAGAAGCTCGACCCCGACACGATCTCGGTGCAGGAATTGAAGGACCGCATCCACTACACCGTGGCGCTGGAAGCCGCGCGCTGCATGGAAGAGGGCATCGTCACCGACCCGCGCGAGGCCGACATCGGCTCGATCTTCGGCTTCGGCTTCGCCCCGTTCACCGGCGGCGCGATCTCGCTGATCGACGGGATCGGAACCAAGGCCTTCGTCGCCCGAGCCGAGCAACTGGCCGCCAAGTTCGGCCCACGCTTCGAGCCGAGCCCCGGCCTGAAGGCGATGGCCGAGAAGGGCGAGAGTTTTTACAAGAAGTATGCCCCGAAGGCCGCCGCGGCGGCGTGAGCGGGGATCGCAGGTAATTGAGCGGCGGCGCGTCTAGCAGACGCGCCAACTCCCCTCTCCGCGATCGCCGGGCTCGTCCCGGCCATCCACGCGGTCGCGCAACAAAGGCGCTTGTGTCAACAATAACAACGTCTTGTGCAGGCTCCGAACGCGCGTCATCGTCTTTCGAGATGCGTCCAAGCGGAGCGGCGTGGATGGCCGGGACCAGCCCCATAGGCGCTAAGTTAAGCGCCGCACTCTCCGTCATGCCCGGCCTTGTACCGGGCATCCACGCCGTAGAGTGACGCCCAACCCTCAAAACTGGCCATCGCCGCTCGACGTGGATGGCCGGGACGAGCCCGGCCATGACGGAAAGGGCGCATCGGAACCTCACAAGA
>Ga0302320_10007494_pt1 | contig 24030 bp, 23 predicted proteins | sample Bog_T0_3_FD_202130 | JGI IMG/M metagenome (GOLD analysis project Ga0302320, IMG submission 202130) | Peat permafrost microbial communities from Stordalen Mire near Abisko, Sweden - Bog_T0_3 | ecosystem: Environmental > Terrestrial > Soil > Wetlands > Peat | place: Sweden: Abisko, Stordalen Mire...
CCTCCGTGAACGATTTTCCCTTGCAACTTCGGGGACCCGATTGCAAAAAGCCACCCAACTTGTGGTACGGGTAGCGTCCTTAACACAAGATATTGCGGCAGTATGAACGCAGTGTCAACACAATTTTACGAGAAACGAAAGAATTTCTCGCGCCAGCACCCAATCATCCCGCCGCGAGGCCCCGCATCTAGTGGTAAAAGTTCATTATGAGGTCGACTTCATGACCGACATCGCGGCCCAGTATCTCGACGAAGCCCACCGCCAGATGCGCGGACACAAGCGCCTGGCTGAGAGCGCAATGGCACAACTCAAAGACCATGAGTTGTTCCTCACGCTCGATCCCGAATCGAACTCCATCGCCGTTATCGTAAAGCACATGTCAGGCAATATGCGCTCACGCTTCACTAGCTTCCTTACCACGGACGGTGAAAAGCCCGACCGCAATCGCGACCAGGAATTCGAGCTCAGCTCCGCCACCACTCGCCGCGATCTTACGAAGTGGTGGGAGGAAGGCTGGGCGCGGGTCTTTGCTGCCATCGAAGCACTCACACCGGAAGACGTCGCACGCACCGTTACGATCCGTGGCGAACCCCACACCGTGCTGCGAGCCCTCAACCGCCAGATCGCTCACTATGCCTACCACACCGGGCAGATCGTGTTTTTGGCCAAGCACATCCGCGCCGGCAAGTGGAAATCGCTGAGCATTCCCCGAGGGAAGTCAGAGGAATACAAGACCGCTCCTCCGGCCCCCTACAAGCCCATGAGCTAGACAGAGAGGTGTAGGCTGCGGCTTGAGGCCTCTACGAGCCCGGCCCGAAGTAGCGGTAGTGGCCGGTAATCTTCCAATTGAAAAGCACATCTTCCATCTTCGGCCCCTCCCCGATGTTGTGCACAATCATGTACCGACCGCTCCATCGGGCCTTCTGATCGACCACAATCCCAATGTGCGGCACCCCACCGCCTAGGTCCCACGTGACCAGGTCGCCCGGCGAGTAATCTTCCGCGCGGTTCGTGATTGGCAGGGTTTCTCCTTTGCGTTCGAAGAAAACCATCAGGTTTGGCACCCGACGATGGTCGATGTTCGAATCGGGATGGGCGAGCAGCCAGCGTCTCTTATTCGGATAGGAGGCGAAATTCTGCAGCATGTCTTCGTGGACTTCCTTTTGTAGATCGATGCCGACAGCCCGATAGGAACGGATGATCTCGTCGGTGCAGACGCCGGTGTCGGGGGGCACGTCTCCGCCGGGGTACGGCATGCGGACATAGGCAGCCACATAGCGGACAGAGTGATGGGTGCGCTCAATGGCAGCCGCAACCAGTCGGCGTGTGAATTCCAGGCGGGAAGCGGACGTGCCGCTCGTCTGCGCGACGACGGAGCCGAACAGCATTCCGCCCAGCAACGCTAGTGACCACAGTGCCTGCTTCGACCAGGCTTTTCCCGACCGGGTTTGCATTGGACCAGATTGTAAATGTGTTGGCCGAAGATGAGAATGACTGTTGTGCAGGCACAACGGAGTGAAGTCCCTGCTACAGTGCTAGAATCATACGTTTTGTGTCTAAGTCCGAATTCATAAGGTAGCCTTCATGCCCTCCACGATGTTCGCTGTGGTAAAGCCAGAAGCCGCACCCGGCGCGGAAATTCGCGAGGTAAAGATCCCAGCTTTCGGCCGGACCGACGTTCTGGTCAAGGTGAAGGTCGCATCCATCTGCGGCACCGATTTACACATCTACAACTGGGATCGCTGGGCGCAAAACCGCATTCATCCTCCGCTGATCCCAGGGCATGAGTTCTGCGGCGAGGTGGCCGCATTCGGCGATGAAGTCACCAGCGTCAAGGAGGGTGACTTCGTTTCCGCCGAGATGCATGTGGCCTGCGGCAAGTGCCTGCAATGCCGCACCGGCGAAGCTCATATCTGCCAGAACGTGAAGATCATCGGCGTAGATGCCGATGGCGCCTTCGCCGAGTACGTGGTCATTCCGGAGTCCAACATCTGGAAGCTTGATCCCGCCATCCCACAGGAATACGCCTCGATTCTCGATCCGCTGGGCAATGCCGTCCATACCGTGCTGGCAGGTGAGATCGCGGCGAAAACCGTGGCCATCACCGGTTGCGGACCGATCGGGCTGTTTGCCATTGCCGTAGCGAAGGCCGTCGGCGCAACCACCGTGTTCGCCATCGAAATAAACGAGCACCGGCGCAAGATCGCGCGCGAGATGAAGGCCGATTACGTGCTCGATCCCTCGAAGGAAAATGCCAGCCAGATTGTGATGGAGAAAACCGGCGGCCTGGGCGTGGACGTCGTCCTCGAAATGGCGGGACATCCCGACTCGATTCGCACCGCCTTCGACATCGTTCGCCGCGGCGGAAGAATCTCACTCCTCGGCCTCACCTCAAAACCCATCGCCCTGAACTTTTCCGAAGACATTATTTTCAAAGGCATCACGGTGCAGGGCATCAACGGGCGCCGCATGTACCAAACCTGGTACCAGATGACCGCCCTGCTGAAAGCTGGCAAACTCGACCTGCATCCCGTGATCACCGACCGCATCCCCATGAAAGATTTCTCCCGCGCCATGGAGCGGCTGAAAACCGGCGAGGCCAGTAAGATATTGGTGTATCCGAACGGCGTGCGATGATGGCGCGCAACGAGGTAAATCATGAGCCTTGATGCCTTCGTGCGTTGTACTTGCATTCGGGACGGCAAAGCCAAGCCGCATCCGTTCCCCGACCGGCTCACCTTCGATGAGTCCGGCGAGCCGATGCTGAGCGGTGACCCTTCCGACGAAGAATGGGAGGCTCACGATCAGTGGCTTACCGATTCCTGTGAGCACGGGGGATATCTTCTCTCCATGTTTCTGGGCAACATCACGCGGGTGGGAAACCTGCGCAGCTTTCTGCGCGCCCTGCAGGGAAAACCCGGACCGCGGTTCCCCATTCTGCTGGAAAAAGTTATTTACGATGGCACTCACACCGGCGATTCGATCCCGCTCAACGAATCGCCCGCCCTGTTGAAGGAAGTCGAGATCGTGCTCCATTCCAGCGACATCCTGGCCGAATCCGAGAAGGAGTTCTTCGGAAACATGAAGGAACTGTGCGAAGCCAGCATTGCAACCGGCAACCCGATCATGTTCTGAGGAGTTGTTAGCCACGGATTCTCACGGATCAACACGGATCAGGAATTAAGATCTTGGTTCTAAAATCCGCGTTGATCCGTGCAAATCCGTGGCAAAGAAGTTTTTGAGGCTCTCATGACGACTGCAACCCGCACCAACCCGCTTTCCTATCTCACCGCCCAGCTCAACGAACTCAAGGCCAAGGGCACGCACTTCAAGCTGCGTGTGCTCGAGGACGAGCAGGCGCCGGTCTGCACCTTCGACGGCAAGAAAGTCATCAACCTCGCCTCGAACAATTATCTCGGTCTGACCACGCACCCCAAGCTGCGCGAGGCGGCGCTCGAGGCCACGCGCAAATACGGCGTGGGATCGGGCGCGGTACGCACCATTGCCGGAACCATGAAGATCCACATGGAGCTGGAAGAGAAGATCGCGCGCTTCAAGAATGTCGAGGCCTGCGTGGTCTTCCAGTCAGGCTTCGCGGCCAATGCGGGTACCGTATCGGCGGTGCTGGGGAAAGACGATTTCATTATCTCTGACGCGCTGAATCACGCCTCGATCATCGACGGCGCACGCCTCTCGAAGGCACAGATTCTGGTCTTCCGCCACAAAGACATCGCCCACGCCGAAGAGCAACTGGCCAGCATCAAAGACAAGCCCGGCAAGAAACTGTTGATCACCGACGGCGTGTTCTCTATGGATGGCGATATCGGCCCGCTACCCGGACTGTGCGATGTCGCGGAAAAATACGGCGCCATCATGATGGTCGACGACGCGCACGCTTCCGGCGTCCTCGGCCGCAACGGCCGCGGCACCGTCGACCACTTCAACGTGCATGGCCGAGTCGATATTCAGGTCGGAACGCTCTCGAAAGCCATCGGCGCGCTCGGCGGATACGTTTGCGGCACGCGCGATCTCATCGATTTTCTCTACCACCGCGCGCGCCCATTCCTGTTTTCCACGTCGCACCCACCATCGGTCGCGGCAACCTGCATCGCGGCTTTCGACGTTCTGGAAAACGAACCCGAGCGCATGGAAAAGCTCTGGGAGAACACTCGCTTCTGGAAAAAAGAGCTCGGCCTGCTCGGCTTCGATATCGGCGGCCGTGCCACTCCGGCTAGCGAGACTCCCATCACGCCCATCATCATCGGCGACGGCAAACTCACCATGGACTTCTCCCGCGAGCTCTTCAAAGAAGGCGTCCTCGGCACCGGCATCGCCTTTCCCACAGTGCCCGAAGGCAAGGCCCGCATCCGCACCATCATGACCGCGACGCACACGAAGGAAGAGTTGCAGCAGGCGTTGGAAGTGCTGGGGAGAGTGGGCAAGAGGATGGGGATTGTGAGTTAATCAATCCGCGCGGTGCACAACTCTCCCGCCCACAATCGTCGCCACAACCCTCCCCGTAAACTGCCAGCCATCAAACGGCGTATTGCGCGACAACGATCGTGACTTGGCCGCCTCAAACGTCCAGCGCTTCTTGGGGTCGAAGATGGTGACGTCGGCAAAGCTGCCGCGGGCCAGCGATCCGCGCCCACGAAGGTCAAAGACACGCGCGGGCCCGGCGGTAAAGAGTTCGACAATCCGCGTCAGCGGAATCTTGTGCTCGCGGTGAAGTTTCGTGATGGCCAACGCCAGCGCGGTCTCAAGTCCCGTAACGCCGAACGACGCCCGCTCGAACTCCACCTGCTTTTCGTGCGTGGCGTGCGGAGCGTGATCGGTGGCGATGGCATCCACGGTTCCGTCGGCAAGCGCCACCAGAATGGCCTCGCGGTCGGCCGCCGAGCGCAGCGGCGGATTCATCTTGAAGTTCGTGTCATACTCGCCTACGTCTACATCGAGCAAAGTGAAGTGATGCGGCGTGACTTCGCACGTTATACGGGCCTTGCCGCGCTTGCCGCGACGCACGGCCTTAAGCGCCTCCGAAGTGGAAAGATGGGCGATGTGCAGGCGCGATTCGCGCACATGCTGCGCGAGATTGACGTCCCGATCCACAATGTTCGCTTCCGCGCTCGCCGACATCCCGCGCAGCCCGAGCCGAAAGCTGGTGGGCCCTTCATGCATCGAGCAGCCTTCTGTAAGCCGCGTATCTTCGGCGTGCTGCACCACCGGCAGGTTCAGTTCGGCGCCGAGTTGCAGGGCTGCGCGCATGATTTCGTCGTCGAGAATTGGCTTGCCGTCGTCGGTAACGGCCACTGCGCCAGCCCGCTGCAGAGCGGCAAAATCGGTGAGCGCGGCGCCACTCGAGCCGCGCGTTGCAGCGGCAATGGGAAAGACGTTGACCACAGCCCCGCGCTCGGGGTGCCGCAGCCACGCAACCCACTCGGCAGTGTCCACCACCGGCGCAGTATTCGGCATGGTGCAGACGGAGGTGAACCCTCCCGCGGCAGCGGCTGCGGTGCCGGTGGAAATCGTTTCTTTGTAGCTTTGCCCGGGCTCGCGCAGGTGAACATGGAGGTCAATGAATCCCGGAGCAACGATCAGACCGCGCGCGTCGAACTTCTCGTCGGCGCCGCCGCGGATCTTGTTGGGCAATGCAATCTCGGCAACGCGGCCATCGCGCAGCAGAACATCCATGGGCGCGTTGATCTTCGCCGCCGGGTCGATCACGTGGCCGCCCTTGATCAGCAGGCTTGCGGCTTCTCGTTTTTGGTTCTTAGCACTCGGCATTCAGTCCCCGAACTGTTTCGCTCTTGATGCCTCGATCCGCATCGATCCGTGAAAATCCGTGGCTCATTTCGCCTTGCCTAACGCCCGCGCCAAAATCGCCATGCGCGTGGGGACGCCGTTGTGCACTTCGTCAATAATCATCGATTGCGCGCCGTCCGCCACTTCCGCTGTCAGCTCCAGGCCGCGGATGATCGGTCCGGGATGCATGACGATCGCATCGCGCCGTGCCAGTTTCAGCCGCGCCGCAGTCATCTGGTAGCGCGCAATGTAATCCTGCAGACGAATCTTCTGGCCGGCAAGCCGTTCCTTCTGCAGGCGCAAGAGCATGATCACATCCGCGCCGCGCAGCGCTTCTTCAATGTGGCGCGTAACGCGCAGGTGGGGAGCAAGCGTGGCGGCCACGTCAGGCACAAATTCCGGCGGACCGCAAAGCGTGATCTTTACCCCGAACCGCGTCAGCAAGTGGCAGTTGGAACGAGTTACGCGGCTGTGGAAGATATCGCCGATGATCGCAACCTGCAAGCCTTTGAACGATTTCTTGTGCTTCAGGATGGTGAAGGCATCGAGCAAGGCCTGCGAAGGATGCTCGTGCATGCCGTCACCCGCATTAATGACGGGAATGTCGAGGTGCTTCGCCATCAGGTGAGGCGCTCCCGCCGCGGGGTGGCGAATCACTATGGCGTCCGCGCCCACCGCGCGCAGAGTGTAGCCGGTATCGAGCAGAGACTCGCCTTTCTCAATGCTCGATCCTGAAGATTGCACCAGCGTGGTGATGGCGCCCAGCGACTTGGCCGCGAACTCGAACGAAGATCGCGTGCGCGTGGAAGCTTCGTAAAACAGCAGCACGATTCGCTTATTGCGCAATAGTGGACGTGCCTTCAGCGGATTCATCCGCCGGGCCAGCTTCAGCAGGCCCAGGATTTCCTTGTCCTCCAGGTGCTCGATACCGAGCAGTGAACCGCGTGCTGGTTTATTCATCGCGTAAGCAGGCAAACCGTGCATCATACGCGGCGAACATGGCCCGCGGCAAGGCCGGTTCGGGTGATTGCTCGCGGCAGTGGTTTACGGCCGGTTCCGTCGGCCCAGGAAGGCGCCAGTCAAGGCTCCCGCGATGCTACCCGCCGCCACCGAGATCAGGAAGAAGCCCACCATACCCAGGATCAACTTGGCGGCCAGGCCTTCCGGCGTTTTTAGCAAATCGAGAGTGGCCTGAACCTGCGGGTCGTGGGAACGCGACGCGACTTGTTGGAGAGCTTCGATCATCTCCTGGCGAATTTGTGTACCAGACTGCAGTATCGTCAGGAAAATCGCAAAGAAAATGGCGAATACTCCAGAGGAGAAAAGACCGGTGACTGCCCCAAGCTGTGCTCCGGTGCGGGCATCAACTTTCCAAATGGGGTTGCGGCGACGGTAAAGAATGACCGCCAGGCATCCCGCACCCAATGTGGCCACCAACGGAAACACCAGGCGAAGTGACATCACTATGATGGAAATCACGGCCGCAATCGCGCAAGCCCGAAAAGCCCGCGGCCACTCGATCCCGGTGGAAAGCGCCGGCGCATGCAACGGCCCTGGGATACCGGGTGGGTCCAGGGAGAAGGCAGGCCGGTCATCGGACGAAACACTCCCCGCCGCCTGCATTGAAGGCTCCGCCAGCGCCACTCGAATCTGCGGCGCACCACACTCCGGGCAGAAAGGCTTGCCGTCTTCGATGCTGTGTCCGCACTTGTGGCAGGGATGGTCCATCGCAGGCAAAAGCTGGGCTAGTTTGAAGGTATCGCACGATGAGCGCAGGCGCAAGGAACGGAGGCCACGTCGTTCTCGGTAGTTTGTGGTTTCCCGCAACCCGCTAGATATCGCCCTGTTTGCCGCGCGCGCGCGCATAGACCAGCGCGAAGGTGGAGGCTTTGCCGTTCTCATCCGGCTCGACGGCGACCACATGCTGATTGTCTTTATTACCGACTTTCAGTTCCGTAACCGGCCCGGAGTTGTCGCCTTCACACTTGAGGGCCTTTGACGACTCTTTCTCGTCATCGTCGTTTCCGGCATTGACATGAACGTCGCCGCCAAGTTCGTGCGAGTGGCATTCGAGGACCTTGCCGTATTTCTTGAGCTTGTCGCGATAGAAATCGACGACTTTGCCGGGGGCGTCGTCGGACTCGTATTTCGCGACTATCAGCTTCATTCCAAACGCCTCGGTAAGAACGCCGAAATTCAACGCGCCGTCATACTCCGTGTCGTGCTTGGGGCGCGCCCCGGGATAGAGCGGCAATCCAGCTTTGCGGGCGTCCGCATCGTTACCCAGGTGCAGGTCGCCCACCGAGCTTTGTATATCCAGATGCTTATCCGCATCTCCGTCTTGCTTTTGAGGCTGGGCAGCGAAGCTGTGAATCACGATGGCGACGCCGAACGCTCCCGCAAGGAGAGAACGAAACACAATCGATCGAAACATGACTTCCTCCTTAAGGAACTGCCGTCGCTCGCGCTAAGCCACCTCTGCTAAATGTCTGCATCCTTGCCGTGCGTACGCACATACACCAGCGAGAAGCTCGCTCCCTTGCCTTGGGGTTCAACCGCCACGATGTGCTGGTCGTCTTGTTTGCCAACCTTAAGCTCAATGTTGTTGCCGCCGCTGCCTTCGCAAGTCAACTCGTTCGAATCTTTTTTCCCCATGTTTACGTTCCAATTTCCATGGGAAGTGTGGCATTCCAGCACGTTGCCATACTTCTTCAACTGGTCTCTGTAGAACGAGAGAATCTTGGCGGGCGAGTCATCCGATTCGTATTCGACCGCCACCACCTTCAAACCGTATCCGAAGCCGGAGATATTCACGTTGGCGCTCTTGTCGCTGCCGTCGGAATCTTTCTCTCTCAAGCGCGCACCCGGATAAACCGCCAAGCCGATATCGGAGACGTCCGCCTCTTTGCTCACATGGACTCCGCCAACCAGCGTGTTGATGTCCACCTGCTTGTCCTGCCCGTTGGCTTCTTTCTTCACGTTCACGCTGCACCCCGGCAGCAGCAAGAGCGCGGCCAGGCTGGCTGCGGCTACGACAAATGCGGAAAGCTTACTGTCGCGCATGTTCTGATCCTCCACTCGCAACTTGCGCTGGCCGCTCGATCCCCGCGCCTCGCTGTGCGACATTAGGAATGCTCACCGGAAGATGTCCGCGGATCGCGCTTTCTCCAAACAGCGCCTTAACCGCGGCTATCTCCGAGACCGTCGCATTGGAAAACGTACACATGTAATTCTCGATCTTGGGAAAGTCAGCCGCCAGGTACGGATTCCCCATGGCGATGACCTCGGTCTTTTCCGCTGCGCGATCCAGCAATTGCTGCAACAGCACGCCGGTCGCATCCGCCATCGCGATCGTGTTCCCTACCTTGCCCGCGGTCGGAATCACATAAACGGCAGCCACCACGGTCTTAGCTTCTTCTACCGCCTTCAGCACCTCGTCGCTCAACCCAGCCGCAACCCGCGGATCCACGTAAATCACGCGCGCGTCCGGGATTCGAGCTCGAAATTCGCGACCAAAGGCGCGACCGGAATCCGTCCGCATGTCGTCGGAGAACAGCACCGCTACAACCTGATTGTGTGTCTCCTCCTGTGTTGTATACGGAAGTGCGGCCTTCGCGGTTCCCTGGTATGCAACAGAAGACTTGAGCGGCAGAACCTTACCGTTGTCGCGCACCAGCGTGACCGCATCCTGGGCCACCTGCTGCCCGAAAGCCAGGTTTTTCGGCTTGCCTACCACGGTTGCAATGGCGCCCAGATCCACCAGTCGGCCATCCTGCAGGCCCAAAGACGCCTTTGTCTTCAGTATCTTGAGCACGGAGCGGTCGAGACGTTCGCGCGAGATTTCACCCGCACGAACCGCCTGCACCATCGCGTTATACGACGCCGGGAAGTCGGCGGGAATCAGCAACAGGTCGTTGCCAGCCTTGAAAGCCTCCACCGCGGCTCGGCCGATGTTATTGGCGAAAAGATGAGTGAGCCCTGCCATGTCGAGCGCATCGGTAACCACAATCCCCTTGAAGCCAAGCTGTTTCTCCAGCAGGTCCGAAACTATCACCGGAGAAATCGTGGCCACATGGTTGGGATCGGGATCGAGCGCAGGCACAGTCACGTGCGCCACCATGACCGCGTCCACCCCCGCCGCAATGGCTTGACGAAACGGTGGCAGTTCAATGGAATCAAGGTGCGCGCGGTCAACATTCACGCTCGCCACCCCGAGATGCGAATCGGTCGCCGTATCGCCGTGACCCGGAAAATGTTTGACCGTGGTCAGCATCCCGCCTTCATGCGCGCCTTTGATGTAGGCCACCACCAGATCGCCGACCTGCTTAGGATCTTCGCCGAATGAGCGCGTGTTGATGATGGGGTTCGCCGGGTTCGAGTTCACATCCGCGTCAGGAAAGAAATTCCAGTGAATGCCGATGGCGCGCGACTCTTCGGCGGTGATGCGGCCGAAGGCTTCGGCGTCCTCTGCTTTGCCATCTCCCCCGAACGCCATGGCATGCGGGAAGACGGTGGCTCCCATCAGTCGCATCGGTACGCCGCGCTCAAAATCGGCGGCGAACAGCAGCGGCAGCTTCGAATCGCTCTGCAGCCGGTTGAGCAGTTCCGCGGCTTCGTAAGGTTCGCTGCGGAGAAGAAACGGACCATCCACATGCACTGTCATCGCGAACGAGCCCACATGATACTTGTCCATGGCCTCGCGCAGTTGCAGGTACTCCGGATTCTCCACGTTGAGAAAGCTGGCTCGGCACCAGATCATGAACACCTGTCCAACTTTCTCTTCGAGGGTGAGCTTGTGCAAGGTCTTCTCGGCCCACTTTTCGCCGGCGGGAGTCAAATGAATTGGACCGGAACGCTGATACTTATCTTTGTCCTTAGCGGATGACGTTGTGACTAGCACGAGAGCAAACAGCAAAAGAGCAAGTGTGCGATGCATGCAGAAACGATAGCAGAAGGGTAGGTCTTGGGTCTCAGGTGTTAGATCTGGGATCTTGCGTTCCGGTGCGCGACTTCAGAAGCCTCTCCCTGCGCCACGAGTGACCGAAGCCCAAGACTTAACACCCGAGACCTGAGACCCAATCCGCCGCTGTCTCCTGAATCTCCGCATCGTTCCCGAACCCGCGCAGCCACCGAACCTCCGGCTCGCGCCGAAACCAAGTCATCTGCCGTTTGGCATAGTTGCGATGCGCTTGCTGAGCGGCCTGCAAAGCCTGCTCGCGCGTAAGCTCTCCGCGAAGCAATTGCACCGCCTGCTTGTACCCAAGCGAAGACAGCGGGCCTGCGGCGTCGCCGTATCTCTCCAGCAGCCGCTGCGTCTCCTCGATCAAACCGGCCTCAAACATCTCCTGCGCGCGCCGGTTGATTCGCTCATAGAGCGCCTGACGATCAGGATCGAGACCGAGACGCAGGATGCGAAAACCGCGCAAAGGCTCGCGTCCGCGCTGCCACAGCTCCGTCATCTTTTGCCGAGACGCCAGGCAAACTTCGATGGCGCGGATGAGCTTAGGCGTGTCGTTGGCATGGATATTCTCCGCCGCCGTGCGATCCAGGCGCCGCAGAATGCAATGAAGATAGTTGCCTCCGCGGCCCGCGGCTCGCTCGCGCAATCGCTCGCGCAGTTCCTCCGAGCGCTGTGGCCCGGGGAAGAGTCCTTCGAGCAGCGCGCGCAGGTAGAGTCCAGTTCCACCCACCAGGATTCCTAAATGGCCGCGTCCTTTGATTGCATCCAGCACTTGCCGCGCCTGCCGTGCATACTCGCCCGCAGTAATGTGGCTGGTCGGCGCCACGCAATCGACCAAATGATGCGGCGCTTGGGCTCGCTCCGAAGATGTTGGCTTGGCTGTCCCGATGTCAAACTCGCGGTACATGGCGACGGAATCGCAGTTCACAATCTCGCCGTGGAAGCGCTCCGCCAACGCTAGAGAAAGCGCGGTCTTTCCGCTGGCCGTCGGCCCAAGAATAACCACCAGCAGCGGTTCAGGCTGCAGAGAAGCCACCGTCAGCGCACGCTCCAATGAATGGCGTGCCAGTACCGAATCACGGTGAGGACGAGCAACAGGAAGGCGATCAGCAGCAGGCCGAAAGTTTCCGTGGCATAGATCGCGTGCCGCTGCTGCTTGTGAGCGGAATCGTTCTGGCGTCGAACGTCAGGCACCACAGTATTGTACGCTCGGCGCAAAGCCACGCGCGGCTTGGTGCTACACTACGCGTCGTCGGCCGTCGTCCATCGCCCATGCCCGCTTCCCCAGGCAATCGCTCCGGCAGAATCGCCCGCTTTGGCGTCTTCGAGCTCGACCTCGCCGCCGGTGAGCTGCGCAAGAACGGCGCCAAGCTCCGCCTGCAGGATCAGCCTTTCCAGGTGCTCGCCTTGCTCCTGGAGCGCGCTGGCGACGTGGTCACTCGCGATGATTTGCGCCAGAAACTCTGGCCCGCCGACACCTTCGTCGATTTCGACCACAGCCTGAACACCGCCGTGAACAAGTTACGGGAAACCCTGGGCGATTCAGCCTCCAGCCCTCGCTACATCGAAACCTTGGCGCGCCGCGGCTATCGCTTCATCGCCCCAGTTCAGACGGACCCACAGGCTCGGAGTGCGGAGAAAAACAATGTGGGGACAGCCGCCCTCGGCTGTCCAGCCGAGCCAAGCTCGGCGGCGCTGCATCCTGAACTGGAAGTCCCCATCCCGCACCGCGCCCTAACCCGCGGATTGTTCGCTCTCGCTCAGTTGATGTACCTGATCTTCTACGTGGTCGCGCTTTTTCGCCTGCACGCACTGCAAGGAATCGCGGATTCCGTCTTCTCGGGATGGCTTGCGACCGCGCTCGTTGCCGCCGTGATGGTAACCGCAGGCGCGGGAATCCCGCTGCGCTGTTACCTGCTCTCCGCCGTGGGATTCGACTACCAGCGCCTGGGCGAAAAGTTCCAGCAGATGTTTCCTTTTATTCTGGCCCTCGATCAGCTCTGGGCCGTAGCGCCTTTTTTGCTGGCGGAGAAGATCGGCCTCGGCGCGGCCTTCGCAGCCAGCGCCGCGCTGCTCTACGTGCCATTTTCGGAGCGCACCCTGATCCGCTTGGCATACCTGGGACAACGGGCACGGACGTAGAGCCGGCGGCACATTTCCACGGAACCAAACTCACGAACCGCGCGTAACCTCGTCTAAGAGGCTGGGCGCCAGTGTGTTTGCCCGGCGGAGGTCTTATGAAGAAGATGATGAGCATCGAACGATGGTTGTTCGCAGGCCTAATTCTCGGCGGCTTTGTCTGTTCCTGGGCCGCGCTGCCCGCGCGGGCCGACGAATGGTCGAAAACCTACACTCTCACCGGCAAGCCCGATCTGCGGGTGGATACATCCGACGCCAACATTCACGTTTCCACCTGGGACCAGAACACCATCGAGGCCAAAGTCACGACCACGCGTTACAAGATCGGCGACGGCGGCATCCGCATCGAAGAGCACCAGACGGGTGACGTGGTCGAAATCGACGTCCGCTACCCGCATTCCTATGGCTTAGGCATTACGATCAACGGCGGCAATCACCGTGTGGACATCGACATTCACATGCCGCGTGAGGGCCGCGTGGACCTGCACACCGGCGATGGCAAAATCGACCTCGGAAACTTTAAGGGCGAGATGCAGTTGCGCAGCGGAGTCGGTTCGCAGGAAATCGACGGCGTCGACGGCAAGCTGCACGCGACCACCGGGGATGGCCACATCCGCGCCCACGGCCGCTTTGACGAACTCGAACTCAAAACCGGCGATGGGCGCGTGGATGCGCGGGCGACGGCCGGCTCAACCCTGGCCACGGGCTGGAGGCTTGAAAGCGGCGACGGCACGGTCACGCTCGAGGTGCCGGAAAACCTGCCCGCCGACGTGGATCTGCACACCGGCGACGGCCACATCGATCTCGATATGCCGGTCACGACCGTCGGCAAGATTCGCGAAAATGAGGTCCACGGCAAGTTGAACGGCGGCGGAAATCTGCTGGTAATTCACACCGGCGATGGATCGATCCGGCTGCGCAAAGGCTAGCGATGAGTAGTGTGTGTCTGACGAACGTTATATAATGTCTGACATGGCTACTCAACGGTTTACGGTTCGGGTTCCAAAAGATCTGGGTTCAAAGCTTCGCCGGACCTCTCGCGATAAGGGGCGTACGCCCTCGGAACTGATTCGACTCGCCGTCGAGAACTACCTTGAAGAGGAACCGGTTCGAGGTTCGGCTTACGAAGCCGCGAAGGCGGCGGGGCTCATAGGCTGCGTCAGCCACGGTCCGAAAGATCTGAGCACAAACCGCCGGCATTTTGAAGGCTTCGGAAAAAGCCGATGAGACGGCCAGCGGCGGGCCGGGTTCTCGTCGACACGGGACCACTGGTTGCGATTCTCGACGATCAAGACGAGCATCACCGCGCCTGCGTTCAGGCTCTCGGGGCTCTGGACGGCCCACTCTACACCTGCTGGCCGGTGGTCACTGAGGCCACATGGCTCTTGCGTCATTCGCCGCGCGCGGTCCGACGCTTATTGGACAGCATCAACACGCCCTTTGTGGAGTTGCTTTCGCTGGCGGGGCCGGACGTGCGGCCAATTGCAGAGCTATTACAGAAATACGAGAGCATCCGGCCGCAGCTTGCCGATGCCGCCTTGGTGTATCTGGCAGGGCGCGAACGAATCGACGCTATCTTCACTTTGGATCGACGAGATTTCTCCATCTACCGAACCAGCCGCGGGCGCTCGTTTCGCATTCTTCCGCAACTATAGTATTTTGGGACGCGGCAATTTCAATTCGTCAGAGGATACTTATGACACTCGCACGCGGTTGTCCAATCCTGGCTGTGGTTGCATCTTTGATTTGTTTTGCCGCCGCTCAGCAGAATTCCACCGGAGTTACGAAATATGAACCCGCCCTCGACGTAACCTCGATGGATCGCAGCATCGACCCTTGCGTGAACTTCTTCCAATACTCTTGTGGCGGCTGGATCAAGAACAACCCAATTCCTCCCGACCAGTCTTCCTGGGATACGTACTCCAAAATGCAGGACGAGAATCGCGGCCGGTTGCGCGGAATCCTGGAGGCCGCAGCCGCGCCCGATCCCAAGCGCAACGCGGTGACCCAAAAGATTGGTGACTTCTATTCGTCCTGCACCGACGAAAAAGCAATCGAGGCCAAAGGCGCAGAGCCGCTCCAGCCGGAGCTCGATCGAATTGCCCACCTCACCTCCAAAGCTGAAATCGCCGATGTGGCGGCCACTCTGATTGATGACAACGTGCTCTTTGGTTTCGGATCCACGCAAGACTACCGCGATGCCAGTCAGGTGATTGCGGAAGCGGACCAGGGCGGCCTCGGCCTGCCCGACCGCGATTACTACTTGAAAGACGATAAGAAGTCAGTCGACCTGCGCAAGGCCTACGTGGCGCATGTGCAGAAGATGTTCGAATTGCTCGGTGACAAGCCGGATGTGGCTGCTGCCGAATCGCAGACCGTGATGCGCATCGAAACCGCTCTGGCGAAAGGTTCGATGACGCGCGTCGAGCGCCGCGATCCGAAAAACCTCGATCACAAAATGACCAGCGCCGAATTGGAAAAGATCAGTCCTGATTTTCAATGGCAGGTTTATTTCACCAAAGTAGGATTGCCCTCGCTAGGCTCGTTGAATGTGACATCTCCCGGCTTCTTCAAGGCGATGAATGAGGAACTCGAAAAAGAGAACCTGGCCGATTGGAAAGTCTACCTGCGCTGGCACCTGGCGCATGCCTATGCGCCATTCCTCTCGTCGGCATTCCTGAATGAGAACTTCGCCTTCTATGGAAAGACTTTGCGCGGCCAGCAGGAGTTGCAGCCGCGCTGGAAGCGTTGCACGGAATACGTGGACGATGACCTGGGCGAAGCGCTGGGCCAAGCGTACGTGGAGAAATATTTCAGTCCTCAGGCCAAACAAGAGGCGCTGAAGATGGTGAAGGAAATCGATGCCGCCATGGAACACGACATCGACTCGCTGCCCTGGATGTCCGCCGCTACCAAGCAGCAAGCGTTGGTAAAGCTCCACGGCATGGCCAACAAGATTGGCTATCCTGATAAGTGGCGCGACTACAGCAAGCTGGAAATCGTTCGTGGAGACGAGCTGGGCAACGTGGAGCGAGCCCGGAAGTTTGAATTCGCCCGGCAACTGGCCAAGATCGGCAAGCCGCTCGACCGCGGCGAGTGGGACATGACTCCGCCCACGGTGAACGCGTATTACAACTCGCAGATGAACGACATTAATTTCCCCGCCGGAGTCCTGCAACCTCCGGCCTTCGATCCCGCCTCCGATGCGGCTCCGAACTATGGCGACACCGGCGGCACCATCGGCCACGAACTCACCCACGGCTTCGACGACGAAGGCCGCCAGTTCGATGCCCACGGCAACCTGCGCGACTGGTGGACCGAGGAGGATGGCAAAGAGTTCGTGAAGCGCGCCAGTTGCATCTCAGATCAATATTCCACTTACACGATCATCGACGACATCAAGATCAACGGCAAGCTCACGCTGGGCGAGGATGTCGCCGACCTGGGCGGCCTGATCCTGGCCTACATGGCATGGAAAGAAGATACCAAGGGACAGACTCTGCCACCGCTCGACGGTCTCACGCCCGACCAGAGATTCTTTGTTGGCTATGGGCAAAGCTGGTGCGGCGAAACCCGCGACGAGACCAAGCGGTTGCGCGCCACGGTCGACCCGCATTCTCCAGAGAAATACCGCACCAACGGCGTGGTGTCGAACATGCCGGAATTTCAGGAAGCGTTCCACTGCAAGGCAGGATCGCCAATGGTAAATCAAAATCGATGCAGAGTTTGGTAGAGGAGCTTAGTGGAACGGAACTATTAGGAAGCGAAGAACTACGGCAGTTCGTCTTTGGTGGGGTTGTAGAAGAAGCGGAAGCGGAGAGCGAGATACTCTCCGCCAAATTCGCTGGGCAACGCGGGAAATGGGTCCGATGCCGTGATGCCGGCCCAGGCCGCGCGATCCAGGGGAGTGTCCCCGGAAGGGGCCACCAATTTCATGCCCGCGACTTTTCCATCTTTTGTAATAGCGAATTCGATGATTAGGTTTCCGTGTTTCATCTGCGCGGACTCCGGAATCGCGTTGTACCAGTTTTCGCGCACATCATGGAGCACACGCTGCAGGTAGGGACCGAAGTCCACACCCATCGTGTCGCTGAGAACTTCAAGGTTGCCCAATTGCCGGCCATGCGCCCCGGTCCCTAATCCAAAATTGCCGCCCTCGCCCAGCTGCCCGTTACCGCGTCCGGCCGCCACCGCCCGAGCCGCGTCCTGCACCGCCGCCCCCGCGGACATGTTGCCGCCGTATTTCTGGAACTCTTTGGCGATGTTCGGCGTGACCGGCGTTTGCAATTGCGCAGTCTGCGGAGGGGCTTGCGAGGGCTGAGGCGGCGCTTGGTTCTGCGCAAATCCAGCGGACGACGGTGGCGGAGGCGCCGTCTGGGGCGCACTCGACCCCGGCGCTCCCGGCGGCGGTGTCGCCAAAATCTTGCGTAGCTCCTTCACGTCCAGTTCCGGATGCCGCGTCATCGCGATGCGATCCTTGTCGGAAGCAATGTTCGTATTCGGCTTATGCGGCACCTTCTGCAAGTCCGTCGGAAGCTCCAGGAACGTTAGATCCTTGCCCATCGTCAGATTCTTCACCGGGCGCGCCGAGTGCCAAGGCAGATATTTTTCGAACCTCTCAATATTGAAGATGCCAATGATCAGAATCAGGTGAACGATAATCGAGATCCACGCCGCTTCGCGCCGCCGCGACCGCGCCAGATCGTCCTGCAACTGGATGAGCAGGTGCGGCACCCGCGCGGCATCGTCATCCACATCGCGATAGGCCGTCTCCCATCCCTGGGCGTCGTACAGCCCAAGCTGCTCCGGTTGCGGCTTCTCGGGAGGAGCCACCGGATCCTGGAATGGAATTTGCGTGATGGGCATGAACTAGGTTTGGCCGAGCCGGGCTTGTCCGAGCCAGGGCCTGTCCGTTAGACACGGATTCCCCCCGCTACGTTGTATTCGTCCCTTTAGGACAACCCCAGCGCGCAGCGCGGGCCAAGCTGACTTCATTTTCGCATCTTTCGGGCGATTATGCTCACTCACAAACGGGGTGGGACTTACGTGTGTAAACATTTGTAAAACGCCGCCAAACCTGACGTTGGAACCTGCCTCTACCTGTAGCGGGAAGCACCGAAAGCCATTAGCTATCCTTGCGATAAAGCAAGTCGCGCATCGCCCGTCTACGCGCCTCGTTCGCTTCCGTCAGACTCTTGCGTTCATCGGCGTCCATGCTCTTCTTGGTTACGGGATCAGCTTGTTCGGTCTCGCTGCAGGCCGGACAGCGATTGGCAAAGCCGGGCTTATCCGGCTTCAGCTCGAACTCCTCAGAGCAAACCGCGCACACTCGGATCGGGAATGCCATGCAGCCTTAGCCTTTCGCCTTGGCCATTCCAGCCAGCCCAACCCTCTTTCCATGCTCCCGAATCGCGCCCACAATGTCGAGCGCCAGTGCAAGCGCCCGTCGTCCATCCTCAAGCGGCACCACCGGCGTAGACCGCTGCCGCACCGCCTGCAGAAACGATTTCAATTCCGCGTGCAGAGGCTCTTCTGAAGTCACCGGCGGCTTGCCCACTTTAATCTGCGGATTCACGGTAGGAGAGCTCGAAGCCGTTCCATCTTCTCCAACGGTAAAGACCAGCACCTCCTGCCGTCCGTAGTCGACGGAAACATACTGCCGCGGCTGGAAGAAACGCAACTTGCGCACTCGCTCGGTGGAGACGCGGCTGGCCGTCAGGTTGGCCACACATCCGGATTCGAATTCCAGCCGCACATTGGCGATGTCAACCTTGCCGGAGAGAATCGGCAACCCCACCGCACGCACTTCTTTCACCGGAGAATCGGCAAATGTGAGCACGATGTCCAGATCGTGGATCATCAAATCGAGAACCACATCCACATCGAGCGAGCGCGGCGTGAACACGCTCAGCCGGTGCACTTCGAAAAACATGGGGTGCGTAAGCAGCGGGATGGTGGCCCGCACCGCCGGATTAAAGCGCTCGAGATGCCCAGCCTGGGCAATACGCTTGTGCGTGGCAGCTAACTTCACCAACTCATCCGCTTCGGCCAGCGATGCAGCCAGCGGTTTCTCGATCAACACGTCTACGCCGGCTTCCATCAGCGCGCGCGCTACTTCCAGATGGTGCACAGTAGGCGCCGCCACCGATGCTGCACGGATTTCGCTATGCGTGGTCAGCATCTGCTCCACCGAGCCGAAAGCCCGGCAGCCAAACTCCCGCCCCACCGCATCCGCGCGGTCGAGATTAGGATCGACCACCCCCACCAGCCGAACCGGCTCGCCCTGCTGCTCCAGTTCTTGGTATACTCGGGCGTGGTTCCGTCCGAACACGCCCACCCCCACCACCGCCACGGAAATCGGTTCGTCAGCTTGCAGGAGAAAACTCTCAGCCGGCTGGTTGCCAGCAAGAACAACAGATTGTAACGTAAACTCAGGTAAGAGCACATCGGGAGTGGCATCCCAGCCGCACTATCCTGAATCTGTATGAGGAAATCCCCCGGCGTGAACCTTGTGGACGCCTAACGTAAACTGGAGGCTCGTTGATGTTCTGTTCCGGCAAAAGTGTTTCCGCATTCGTGCTCTTGGTTGCGTCTTCGCTCGCCTCTTTTGCGCAAAGCGGCCCGCAGAACCGCATCCTGCAAGCGGTCGAGCCCAACCAATATGCCGTCGTCCCAGGCTCTACCCATCGCCTTGCCCAGCCTCAATTCGACGCCGGCCGGGTGGACGGAAACATGAAGCTCGAAGGCGTCTCCCTGGTCTTTAAGCCGTCCCCGGACCAGCAAGCCGCACTGCAAGCTCTCCTCCAGGAGCAGCAGGATCGTTCCTCTCTGAGTTTCCATAAATGGCTGACTCCGGAGCAATACGCCGACCGCTTCGGCATGAGCGAATCGGACCTCGCAAAAGTGACTTCCTGGCTGCGATCCGAAGGATTCGAGGTCAACCGCATTTCCCGCGGCCGCACGGAAATCTTCTTCACTGGAACCGCCGCTCAGATTGAAGCCGCGTTCCGCACTGAGATGCATCACTATCTCTTGAATGGAGAGATTCACTTCGCGAATGCTACGGAACTTTCCGTTCCCGCGGCGTTTGCCCCCACAGTGCGGTCCATCCGCAATCTCAGCGACTTACGAGCCCAGCCGAAAGGCGGAAATTCGCCGAACCAATCGTTCGGCGGACTTTCTCCCCACTACACCGACGGCACCACCGGCGACCACTATCTTGCGCCCGCCGATTTTGCCACCATCTACGGTCTGAACTCGCTTTACAGCGCCGGATTTAACGGTACCGGACAATCGATCGCGATCATGGGACAGACGGCGATCTACACTCAGGATATCGATGATTTCCGGACCGCTGCGGCCCTCCCGGCTCGAACCTCCACCAACTTTCAACAGATACAGGTCCCTAACAGTGGCAACCCGGCGGTGAACACCAACGCCCTGGGCGAGGCGGACCTCGATCTCGAGTGGTCGGAAGCTGTCGCCCCCAATGCAAATCTTATCTTCGTTTTCGTTGGCAACAACCCGACTTACACCGCGATCGACGCCCTGCAGTACGCGGTCGACAATAATACTGCTCCAGTAATTAGCATCACCTACGGCGAATGTGAGCAGAATATGGGAAGTATGGAAGCCGACACGATTCAAGGTTGGGTACAAACGGGCAATTCACAGGGTCAGACCGTCATCGCCGCTTCCGGAGATTCCGGAGCCGCCGATTGCGACCCCGCCAACGCAGCTTCAGCCATGTACGGCTTGGCTGTCGACGTGCCTGCGGCGATTCCTGAGGTCACCGGCGTGGGCGGAACCGAGTTCTCCGCCGATCCGCCCAGCATTACCACCTCCACCTACTGGAATGCCACGAACGCCGCGGATGGAGGCTCCGCCATTTCTTACATTCCGGAAATAACCTGGAACGATTCGGTGGCGAATTCCGAACTCAGCGCCAGCGGCGGGGGCGCGAGTACTTTCTTTCCAAAGCCGGCCTGGCAGATTGCCACGAATGTGCCCGACGACGGCGCTCGTGACGTCCCCGATATCGCCCTGACCGCTTCCCCTGACCACGATCCTTACCTCGTCTGTTCGGCCCAATCTTGCATCGTCGGATTCAACGACGCCAAGGGCGGCCACAGCGGAGGTACTTCCTTCGGCGCACCCGCTTTCGCCGGAATTGTTGCCATCATCAACCAACGCACCAGTTCCACCCAGGGCAACGTAAACCCCACGCTTTACAACTTGGCAATGAGTGTGCCGACCGCTTTTAACGACATCACCACGGGCAGCAACATTGTCCCCTGCACCCAGGGGACGCCGGACTGCCCCAGCAGCGGCTCAAGCGCCGGTCTCCTGGGCTACGTTGCGAACCCTGGTTACGATCAAACCACCGGTCTCGGTTCTCTTAACACCAATATCCTGGTGAATGCCTGGCCCCTCGATTATTCTTTTTCGGTGAACCCCAACCGCGTGACCCTCGCCCTTCCCGGAGACCAGGGCACCGCGGCCATTGTTCTGGATGCAGTCCCTGCCTTTACCGGAACCGTGAATCTCACCTGCACGCCGCAGTCGGGCGTTGCGGGGCTCACCTGCTCGATCAGTCCAACTACCGTCACCCCCGGCAGCCCGAATGCGACTGTAACCATCTTCACCGTCGGTCCCGGCTCCTCGGCGGCAAGGTTGGCGCCGAATCCAGGGTCGAGTCCAGGCACATCGCAGCCGGGCAGCGGCCCGACTTTGTTGGCGGGAACTTTGTCCGCGGCGATTTTATTCGCGGGCATTTTCCTGATCGAGATTCCGTTCCTCCGCCGCCGAAGGATCAACTTGCCGGCATTTCTACTGCTAGCCTTTCTCGCGGCTACAGTCGGATGTGGCGGCTCTTCTTCTTCATCCACATCGCCCAAAGCCACGCCGGCCGGAATCTACACCGTCACGGTTACAGGGACGAGCGGCAGCGCCACGTTCTCCGTGCCCGTCTCCGTTGGAGTGGATTAGCCACCGGTTGGGTGATGGCCGAAGCGGAGCCATGCCGCAACCCCGAGCACAGCCGCAGCATCACTCTCTATAGCTGTGTTTCGGCCCCTGCGGCACTCGGCGAAGAAAGGAGAACCGCTTCTCTCCATGCGAACCATTTTGCTGCTTACCGTTTCCAACATCTTCATGACCTTCGCCTGGTACGGCCACCTGAAGTACCGTGAGGTTCCGCTGTTCAAGGTAATCGTCATCAGTTGGTTGATTGCCTTCTTTGAGTATTGCTTCCAGGTGCCGGCCAACCGCATCGGCTCCTACGAGTTCAGCGCGGCACAACTCAAGACCATTCAGGAAGTGGTCACGCTGATCGTGTTCTCCGTTTTTTCGGTGTTCTACCTCAAGCAGCCCGTGAAATGGAACCACGCCGTCGGGTTCGCCATGATCGTGGCCGCGGTGGCAGTGATCTTCAAACAGTGGTAGGGAGCATTTAGCAATTGGGGAATTTAGTGATTGGGCAATCGGAAACCTCAGCCCGAGACGGTTTTCAATTACCAAATTACTAAATTACAAAATTACCCAATTTTCTTCAGAATCGCGATCTGCCCCGCGTGATACAGCTCGTGTTGCGCTACTCCATGCAGCATGAAGTAGAAATCGTATTTCTTGCCGGGGACGCGCTCGCGCAGGCGGGATTCCGTCAGCCCCGCAACCGTCTTCACCAGCCCGTCGTGCGTCCGCTTCGCCTGCGCCACGGCCTTGCGCCACGCCGCTTCCGTGGGCTTAGGAACAACCGGGAAATTCGCAGTGCCAGTAAGCTGCACCGTCTCCCCACCCAGCCGGCGGCAAGCCGCAGCGTCCCACGCGGCCACGTGCAAAACCAGCTCCCAGATGCTATGCACGTCGGGCAGAGGCTTAGCCGCAGCCGTTCCAGCATCCACATCGTCCAGCAACTCAAGCAGTGCAGGACCATGCCAGGCATCGCCCTCGAAAGCGCGGCGCAGTTGGTCGGCAATCAGGGCGGATTCGGAGCTAGATGCCATGTTTCTTATTTCCCTCCCGCGAAAGAATTAGTCAGCCGCGAATTACGCGGCATAGCCTGTTCAGGCCTTAGTCCGCCACCACCGCGATCCCCGCATCATTCGCCGCGTCGAGAATCTTCTTCCCATCCAGCAGCAAACACTTTCCCGCATCCAGCGCCAGGCAGGATGCGCCCGCAGCCCGCATCACCTCAATGGTCTTCACCCCGATCACGGGAACATCGAATCGCATATCCTGATTAGGCTTGGCGATCTTCACCACGGTGAGGGCGCGGCTGAGCGTCGAAGCCTCCCCGTGCAGCGATCCCATAATGTGCCCGGCGCGCTCGATCGTCGCGTCGGTCCCCTCCATGGCTTCCACCGCCACGCATGCCGATTCGGCGATCACAACGGTCTGGCCAATGTCATGCTGCGCCAGTTGCCGGGCCACGGCTCGACCGTAGTCGATGTTCTTGCGTTCCTGCTCTGTGGGCCCGCGCCGTGTCAGCACCCCGGACTTCACCAGCAGCGGTTCGAGCATCCCAGTCGAACTCTCCAACGTGATCCCCTCATCCGCCAAAACCTTGGCCACCGCGCCCAACAGGCTATCGGTATTGCGCGTGGCGAGCGAGAGCAGGAGCTTAGCCATGCGCCAGTCCGGACGGATGGCGGAGAAAATCTGCTTGTGCTTCACCTGACCCGCCATTACGGCGCGCCGCACGCCTTCCCGCTGAAACGTTTCGATCAGCTTCGAAAGCTCCCCCAGCGACAGCCAGTGCACCGAAGCCGCACCTCTCGCCTCGATCTCAGAAGAAGCCTCTTCCCTGATCGCGACCACGACCACTTCATATCCCGCCGCCCGCGCCGCGTCGAGCACAAGAAGCGGAAACTTGCCGTTGCCCGCAATAAGGCCGATACGTTCCATAGCAGTGGTCAGTGGCTAGTGGTCAGTGATCAGTTGCCGGATCTTACTGGATACTGATCACTGGCCACTGGCCACTTATTTGATAATTCCCCGTTCGCTAGCCTCGATGAACCGAATCAGCATCTCCACATCTTCCCCGCGATCCGGCTCAGCCTTCATCTTCTCCAGCGCCTGCGAAGTATTCATCTTTGAAGCCAGCAAGGTCTTGTACGCATGATGAATCT
>Ga0302320_10007496_pt1 | contig 24024 bp, 14 predicted proteins | sample Bog_T0_3_FD_202130 | JGI IMG/M metagenome (GOLD analysis project Ga0302320, IMG submission 202130) | Peat permafrost microbial communities from Stordalen Mire near Abisko, Sweden - Bog_T0_3 | ecosystem: Environmental > Terrestrial > Soil > Wetlands > Peat | place: Sweden: Abisko, Stordalen Mire...
TCGGCTCGGAGTTCCTGTCATTAAGGCCTCCAGAGGGACTTACACCCTCCACGTCAATTCCCGGTTCGCTTTCGCTCTCCGGTTCTAAGCGCCGGTCAAGGCGCTTCGCGCCATGCCTGGCGCACCTCAACGACATGTGCGCTAAAGCGCACAGGTTGTGATACATTGCGAGCAACGCCGACTAAAGTCAGCGTCGCTCGCTTAAGTCACACGTCTATCGTGAATTCTGCGTCACCATGATGCTCATGCTGTCCCTCGATGTATTTCCTGATGATCTCGTCATTTATCTCTCCGACCGATGATACGAAATACCCACGTGCCCAGAGGTGTTGCCCCCAATATCGTCGTTGGAGATCTTTGGATTCCGAAAGCAATTTCCGAGATGATTTACCCTTTATGTACTGGACTACTTTTGAAACGGATAGATATGGCGGTATCGCAACGTACATATGTACATGATCTTTACCCACTTTCCCGGAAAGGATTCCAACTTCCCTCGCCTTACAGATTTCCCTGATATAGTCTCTACACTTGACCGCGATATCACCAACCATCACCTGGTATCGATACTTGGTAATCCAGACAATATGATATCGAAGATCATAGACAGTATGGGAGCCGTGCTTGTAGTTCTGCATGCTTCTACCGTACCATGGAAAACGAAAGCCTAAAGGGATCGCCTAAAGGCGAGGGTTTTTCTCCCAAAGAGTGGAAATAAACATATCCTGTTTTATCCCTTGTCAAGATTCTGCGTGACCTCCGCCTCGCCCGACGCCGGCGGAGCATCGGCTGTCCCGACATCGGGCGGTGAACACCACCTCGGCGATGCGCCACAAGATGCCCAGATGCTGGCGATTACGACTGGGGCGTGCGCGCCATCGCCGGGCGCACACCGCTGCTGAGCTTGCCGGGATCGCGGCTGAGGTTCAGGACATGGATCAGCGCCTCGATGCTCGCGGGCTTGGCGACAAACTCGTCCATCCCGGCATCCAGGCAGCGTTGGCGGTCATTTTGCATGACGCTGGCGGTCAGGGCGACGATCGGGATATGATGCCCGGGCTCCTCCTGCGAGCGGATGAGCCGTGTAGCGGTGTAGCCGTCCATCTCCGGCATCGAACAGTCCATCAGCACCAGGTCGTACTGGTTGCAGGCGATGGCGGCGATCGCCTCGGCACCGGAACCGACCACATCGACCTGGCAATCGAGCTTGTGCAATTGCATGGAGATGACGCGCTGGTTGATCTTGTTGTCCTCGGCGACCAGGACGCGCCGGCGGCGTGCCGCCTTGGCCTCGGCGATGCTGTGCCGGGTCACCAGGGTGGTCGGGGTCTTCTTGTGCTCCAGATGCAGCACCGCCACCAGGCATTCATACAGCTGCGCCTGGCGGATGGGCTTGGTCAGGAAGCCGGTGATACCGGCTTCGCTCGCCATGCCGGCCATGCCGCGATGCGCGATGGCGGCAAGCAGGACGATGGGGCGGCCCTGCGCTCCCAGGTGCGCCTTGAGCACGCGCGCCATATCGATGCCCTCCATCCCCGGCAGGTGGCTGTCGATGATGATCAGATCGGGCAGTCCAGGCGGTGCGCGCAAGGCGGCGATCGCCGATTGCTCGTCATTGGCCTCCTCGCAGGTCATGCCCCAGGAGTGCAGCTGCTCGCGCAGGGCGCGCCGGCTGATCGCGCTGCCGTCGATGCACAGCGCGCGGCGCCCGGTGAGATCGATCGTCAGCGCCTCGACGACTTCCTCATGCGCGCGACGCAGCGGCACCACGCAGGTGAATTCGCTGCCCTGGCCCACCACGCTCTGCACCGTGATGGTACCGCCCATCAGCTCGACCAGGCGCTTGCTGATCGCCAGGCCCAGGCCGGTTCCGCCGTACTTCCGCGTCACCGAGCTGTCGGCCTGGGTGAACTGCTGGAACAGGCGGGCGGTGGTATCCATGCTCAGCCCGATGCCGGTATCGCGCACCGCCAGATGCAGGATCTCCATGGCGTTGTCGCCATGCACCACCTGCGCGGTGACCGAGACGTCCCCCTTATCGGTGAACTTGACGGCATTGCTCAGCAGATTGAGCAGGATCTGCCGCAGGCGGCTGGGGTCGCCCATGACCCGGCTGGGCATGTCGGCGCTGATCAGGGTGCAGAGATCCAGGTTCTTGGCCTGTGCCCGCTCGGCGATCATCGCCACCGTCTCCTCGATCATCACGCGGGGCGAGAAGGAAATGCTCTCGAGGTCGAGCTTGCCAGCCTCGATCTTGGAGTAGTCGAGGATGTCGTTGATGAGGGTCAGCAGCGATTCGCCGCAGGAACGCACCGTCGTCGCATATTCTCTCTGCTCCTGGTTGAGATCGGTATCCATCAGCAGATCGGTCATGCCGATGACACCGTTCATGGGGGTGCGGATCTCATGGCTCATGTTGGCGAGGAAGTCCGATTTCGCCTGGGTGGCGGCCTCGGCCGCCTCCTTGGCCCGGCGCAATTCGCTGGCGATGCGTTTCTGCATGGTCACGTCGCTGATGATCGACATCAGTCCGTCAATCCGTCCGCGGGTATCGCGGATGAGCGCAGTGGCGAAGCTGATGTCGATCACCGACCCGTCCTTGGCGCTCACCCGGCGTTCGCTGCCGGCGGCGGAGTTGCCCTTCAGCCAGAGCGCCAGCAGCTCTGCGAGCTGGGGACGCAGATCGTCCGCAGGCGGCGCATCCTGCGGCTGTGCGCCCAGCTCACCGATGGACCAGCCGAAGAGCCGCTGCGCGGCCGGATTCCAGGTGGTGATGGCCCCGCGCTCATCGCTGGCGAGGATGCCCAGGGGGCAGGCCTGGATCAGCGAGGTCAGGCGCGCATTGGCCGAGACCAGGTCGTTGGTCCGCTCCTGCACCTGATGCTCGAGGCGCAAGCGATGCGCCAGCGACTCCTGCAGCAGCTCCCATTTGCGGCTCAGCGATTGGATCAGCTGGATGACCTCGACATTGTCGAAGGGCTTCTTGAGGATCAGCACCCGGTCGGAGGCCCCCAGCCGGCTGGTCATCTCGGCCCAGGAATAATCGGAATAGGCGGTGCAGATGACCACCTGGGCGAAGGGGTCCAGCTCGAGGATGCGCATGGTCGTTTCCAGGCCGTCCCAGCCTGGCGGCATGCGCATATCGACGAAGATAACCGCGTAGGGCCGTTGGTCCTTGAGCGACTGGGCAACCAGGCGCGCCGCCTCCTGGCCCTGGAACGCCGAGTCGAGCTCCAGGCAGAAGATGGGCTTGGCCGGTATGGGGGCACCGAAGAGGCCCGACTCGAGGCGGTCCAGCTCGCTACTGCCGGCCTCGTCGCCACCAGCGGTGATGGTGCCGAAGATCTTCTTGAAATCGTCGTGGATGGCCGGGTTGTCATCGACGACCAGGATGCGCCGCACGCCTGCCTGTGCTTGATCGCTCATGATCACTGCTATCCGAGAGGGTGAGCCGGTCGCGACGTCAGCGCATGCGGACCGAGCACGGCATCAGTACTGCAGCATACCATACGATTGGTGGCGCGCGCAAGCACGCTAGGCCGAACTGGAGGCAACCGGATTGCCCGGGCAGGATGCCGGTTTAGCGTCGTAATAATAGACCAAGAAGCCATTTACATCGTCACTCCGAACGGTGCCCGCTGACGCTCTCACGGTCCGATACGATGCCGCGTGCCCATTGCCTGGCGCGGTTCAGCCGGCCTGCGGTTCGATCGGGATGGTGAGCGTGAAGGTGGCTCCGTGGCCGAGCCCCTGGCTTTCGACCGACAGGGAACCATGCATCTCCTTGGCTGCGATCGCGCAGTAGTGCAGACCAAAGCCATGGCCATCCTTCTTGGTGGTGAAGCCGTGGGTGAAGATCTGGCCGAGATGCGTGGCGCTGATGCCAATGCCCGTATCTCGGACCACGAAGGTGAGATGGGTCATGGTGGTGGTGATCGCGATGGTCAGCTTCCGCTCTCCGCCCGCGGTGTTCGCCAGGGCATGCTGGGCATTGGCGATCAGGTTGACGAGGATCTGCAGGATCTTCTGCTTATCGAGCATCTGCTGCGGGAATTCCCCATAATCCTGCACGACGGTGATATCGCCGCGCTGGAGGATCAGGGCATTGAGACGGACCGCTTCGTCGACGATCTCGTTCGGCTTGGCGTGCTGAAGGAAGCCGGAGGACTTGCCGTAGGATTGCTGCAGGCTGACGATCTGCTTGATATGCTCGATATTGGAGACCAGCGATTTGAGCTCCTTCATCGTCATGTCGCGATCGATGAGCAGGTGGTCGCTGAGCTTGCCCAGATATTCGGGCAGCTGCCGGCCGCGTTCGTCGCCGGAGAGGAAGGAGCCGAGATCGCCCTGATGGCCGGAAATCATCGACACCACCCGGTTGAGATTGCTGACGCGGGAATTCGCCAGGCGGTCGCACACCAAGGTGGCAGAGACGTTGACGCTGTTGAGCACATTGCCGACATTGTGCAGGACGCCGGTGGCCACCTCGGCCATGCCCGCGCGTCGCGACGCGTCCAGCAGCTGGCGATGCATCAGCTGGATCTCCGCCTCCGCCTCCTTGCGCTGGGTGATGTCGCGCTGGACGGCGACCAGATTGACGATGCTGCCCTTCTTGTCGCGCAGCGGGACGGCGATCCACTCAACAAAGACCTCGGCTCCGCTCTTGTGGTAGTTGATCATCTCACCCACCGCATTCCGCCCGGCCGTGGACTCGGAGAAGAGATGGTCGAGACGCGAACGGTCGGTCTTCGCACCGACCAGGATGTCAGGGCTCTTGCCGATCACCTCCTGGGGCGCATAGCCGGTCATGGCGGTGAAGCCGGGGTTGACATAGACGATCTCCAGCGTGCGCTGATCGCTCCTCGGGGTGGTGATCATCACCGCATCGGTGATCTGATTGACCGCCGACTCGAGCAGGCGCAGGGAGAATTCAGTCCGCTCGCGCTCCTGGATCTCGCGCAGCAGATCCGCGTTCTTGAGCGAGAGCTCGTTGGTGCGGTCCTGGATGGTGCGCTCGAGGTTCTCATTGAACTGCCGCAGCTGGCGGCCGCGACTGTGGACTGCATCCTGCATGAGCGAGAACGACCGCGAGAGATAGCCGACCTCGTCCTGGAGCTGGTCATGGATGGGCACGCTGAAGTCGCCTTGCGACATGCGTTCGCTGGCCAGCAGCAGGTTGCGCAGCCGGCGGGTCCAGCGCGTGATGACCAGGATCACGAACATGCTGCTGAGGATGGCGACGACGATGAAGAGGATCTGGCTGAACTTCTGCTGGCTCTTGGTGGTGATGACCGTTCCCTCGAGCGCATTGCGCATGTCATCCGAACATCCCTTCACGAGATCGTCCAAGCGCCCCTTCAAATGCTCGGTGGCCATGTCGAGCTCGGCCGCGAGCCGACGAGTCTGCTCATCCGGCGCCGCCAGGGCCATCGAGCCGTAGACCTTCACCGATTGCGCGGTGAAGCGTGAGAGATCGCCTATCAGGTCGACGATATCCTGACGGCGCGCAGTCGAGATGTTTGGCAGATCCCTCATCGCGGCCAGCCCGGTGGCGACCTCCTGGGCGGAGGTGCTGGCATTCTTGAACAGGCTCTGTTCGCCTTGCAGCACGGCATCCTGGTAGAACTGCGTCTGCTGCCGGAAGGTGATCAGGGCCTGATGGCTGAGCGTCGATGCCGGAGCCAGAGAGTTGATGACCGCGTTCAACCGGGCTTCCATGCCCTTGGTGAACTCCCAGCTGAGCACCACGGTGGCGAAATAGCCGAGCAGCAGTGCACTGATGCTGGCCCAGATCTTGGTCGAGATCAGCACGGCTGATTACCGGCAATCGGGGCGTGGTGGTGCAACGGAGGTGGTGTGGACATGGCTCTGCTGCGCTGCGTGGAGGTGGCCGGCCGCGGCTCAGCCGGAGTCAGGGCCACGCGGGCGTGGACGCAGGCACTGACGGCTGCGCCGTACCGGACCACGCGCATGGAGTGGATGACGCAGAGTGGTGTGCAGGGCCGGGCGATGGCGATGGCGATTGCGGCGCGGCCGACCGCCCACGTCGTCAGCGGATAGCAGACCCTGGTCGATGGCCGGAAGCGACCAGGTCGGGGGCGGACGATGACGGTGCTTGTGCGCAGGCATGATCCGGCTCCTGGAACCACCTGGGATAGGGTAGCTCACAATCGCTGATTGCGCACCAGGGAGTCGCACCAGCGCAGGCGCGGCAGGCGGCCCGCCGCACTCAGGAGACAGCCTTCCGGAAACGCTCCAACTCGTTGTCCGCTGGACACTAACAGGCGCATGGCTGATCTCAGGCCACGCCTGGCATGGGGACGGAGATTAGGGCTCGGTTGCTTGGAGGATGGTCGCATCGACCTGGATGTCCGCTGCATTGCAGTATTGGTGGCTTATCCAGGTCGCGGTGCGTCCGTCATAGCCGAAAAGGACATCATCAAGCTGGAGGGTGGAGGTGCTCCCGGGGGCCAACTGTACCAGCGCATCGCTGGTGCAGACCAAGGCCATGGTGCTGCCTTCCCCCCGGGGCCGGATCGCCACCAGCTCGTGGATGTGCGCTGCACGCTCCTTGCCAACCAGATCCAGGACACCCACCCGTCCGGTCCGGGTGCCGCCGGGGTGAAGGGTGCCGAGCGCTGGCGGCCGCCATCATTCCGCGCGGCGCAAAGGCCGGGAGAGAGCGAGGCGTTCACTCTTCCGGGAGGATCACCGGCGTTGAACGGGCGATGACGGCATCGGTGTTCTTGCGCGCCTTGTCGACCTCCGCCGTCGCCGTGGTGACATCCGCGCTCACCATCGACGCCTGCTTGATCTGCGCGTCGATCTCTTCGGTGAGGTGCTGATCATGGGTCACCAGGTCGGCCTTCAGCTGCTTGTCCTTGTCGATCTGCTTCTGCAGATCGCTGATAGCGGTCTTGTCATCGGTCTCGGTCTGCTGCGCCTGCTTCTGGGCATCGATGGTCGTCTCGGACGGGCCCAATGACCGCCGGCCGGTCTTTGCCGCCGCCACGGCCTTGTTGGCCGCATCCAGCTTCTTCTGGTCATCATCCGCCTGCTTCTGCGCCGCGGTGAGCTTGGTGGTCTTGTCCTTGATGTCCGCATCAAGGTCCTCTGAGCGCTTCTTGTCGGCGGCCAGGCTCGCCTGGTCCAGGGCGATAAAGGCCTGGAGACGGTCTGCGCCCTTCTGCTTGTCCGCTTGATTCAGTTCGGCTGCTAGCTGCGCCTGGTGGGCGGTGACGATCGCCTGCCGGTCAGCGCTGGAGTAGATCTTGTCGAGATAGCGCGCGAGCCCGTGGCTGTCGAGGTACTCCTCCTCCTTCACCCACTGCCCCTTCACCCGCAGATAGCCCAGGCTCAGCAGCAGTGTGCGCGCCTCCACGTTCGCGCGATCGATCGCCAGCGCCGCAAGCGCATGGGTCGCCGCCTGATCGGGGAGCTCACGATCGCTGCACCAATGGGCCAGGGTCAGCTGGGCAGTGAGCGATTTCCCCGTCTTGGCAGCCTGATCCTGGTAGGCCTGGACGAGGTCGGTCACCTCATCGAGGTCAGTGCGCTGATAGTGGATGTCGGCGGTCGCCGTGCCGCTGCGCGAGCGCATGGTGCGGCGCACCGTCACCGAGTCCGTATCTTCACCGACCAGCAGCCCGAGCACGGTCTCGCCATCCTTCAGATGGACTTCGACCTTGCCGGTGGCCTGGTCTGCGGCCCCCAGCGTGTGACCGGCAATATGCAGCAGCGGCAAAGACCAGAGGAGTGTGCGGCGCATGGGATACCCTCGTACGACACGACCGGGCGCGTCGATGAGATGGGGAAGGGAACCGGTGATGGGCCACGCAGATGGTGGTTACCTATACTATGACACCAGCCGCGGCTACCTTTCGGTACCTAGGTACACCCTGCTCGCGGCGGCTGGCCGCGTGGCCCTCGCAGGTGATGTGGCCGCAACTGGGCTATCGACCACCCCCACCATTGGAGAAATTTATAAGCTTATATAATACAATGGGTTACTTATTCCACGTGTATCGGCGGGGCCGTTCATGTGGCTGCCCATGGTGCGCTTCGACCCAAACCGCTATCCTGTATGCGGGGGGGGAGCCGTGCTGGTTGCTTGCGGTAACGACGGTGACGAGGCGTTGGACACCTCCGGGGTGTGCCCAGACGCATCCGGCCCGGACACGGGATGTGGCAGCCTGGTCGCGATTGCGCCTGCCAAACGGCCAGGGCAATCCGGCAATTCCAGCAAATGGCCCGGCACAACCTCATCGGCGACCGTCTTGATGTACTTGTAGCCGTCCCTGCTGGTCACTACGACCAGGTACAGGCGCTCGCCTTGCGGCGTGCAGGTGTAGAACCGCAACCGATCGTGCTCCACCAGATCGATCGCCCGAGCGTGGCTGATCTCCCAGTAGGGGCCGGTGCCGCCTCCGAGGCTGCGGATCCGATCATACGGTTCGGTATGGTCGGTCTTGGAGACGCAGGTGACTTCGGCTTCGCGGACCATGGCGACCTCCTCGCACGGGAGCAGCTCGCGGGAGCGGATGATTTCCGCCTGACCCTGCGGGCGTTCCTCGTTGATGAAGACGCTGCCAGTGGTGCTGACTCGCAGGCGGGTCGGCTGAGCTTCTACGCCCATCCGGTCGTTGTCGATATCCACAGAGGGCCAGATCATCCGCATCAGGCCCTCTGGTGATGGTGTCTTGTAAGAGTACTTGTTAAAGACCTTGTTCTCCCTTCCTAAGCCGCTGTGGGAAAAGGACCTGGGAGGAAATATAGTAGATAGACCACGTATCGTAGGAGATAGAGCACGTGGATCAGTGGATAAGCTACGTCATAACAGCAGATGAGGTACGGCTATAGCAGATAAAATATCTCATAGCCGATGAAGCTTGTTTATAGTAGATAGACCCAGACAGCCGACGACCACACTCGGGATGGCATTTGTAGCGGATAAACCTCGTTTATAGCAGATAAAGCCCAGTGAGTGACCCATAGCAGATGAAGGCGGTGAGTAGCATATAGACCCTGGTACGGTGGAGTACCACCGCTACGGTGCCACGATGGCGCGCCGGAAGAAACGAGAAGCCCGCTCGCCCGCCGTGCGCGATGCCACGCCGATCCAGCGGCCCGAGCCCGATGATCCCTATACGGTCGTCCCGGCTGGCGCCGGTACGCCTGCTCGCGATCTCACCGTGGTGCGCCCAGTCGACCTGATCGCGCGCCATGAGCGTTCGCTCGATGAGCATGAGCTCATCCGTCTGGGCATGCTTGACCCGATCGTGCGCGCGCGCAATGCGGAGGGCCAGATCGCAGCGGTGTGGCCACGCGAAGCCCTGATGGCGCCCATCTGGCACGATGATCGTCAGGCGGTGAAGGTCGAGCATGCCAGCTTCGACTGGTCACAGCAGGTGGACAATGCCTGGCGCTATCGCCGGGTGGAGACCAAGAACAACCGCGGCGCCGAAGCCACCGGGCACATCGGACCCTCGCCCAACCCCTTGGGTCTACTGCGCCATCTCGATCTCGATGTCGCCATGGCGCTGACCTTCGAGTACATGGTCCGCCAGCGCACCATGATCGCCTTGGACGAGGAGACGCTGCTGCCCTGGCTGGGCTATCGCTACCTGGAGCGCCCGCCGTATGAGGAGCTGCGCGCATCGGTGGAGCGCATCAAGCATACCGACATCGTCTTCTCCGACATCGATCCCAGCGTCGCGGCGGTGGATCGCAAGAAGTCGCAGCTGAACTACTCCTTCCGCATCCTCCAGCAGGCCTCCACCAGCGATGGCACCCGGGGACAGCCGTTGAGCGCCACGCTCTCCAACGACTGGAAGAAGATGATCGAAGGATCGTCGCCGATGATGCGCCAGGTCTTCGATCTGCGCGGCTATTTCACCTTGGTGCGCCGCATCCGCCACGCCATCGTCGATGCGGGCGATGATACCGCACCCAAGATCAGCCGGTCGATCTACCTGTTCCTGGCTGCCTGGCGCAAGGATGACGTCACGCGCATCCCGATATCGTGGCTGCAGATCCGCTTCGCCGAACGCCAGCGGGTCAAGGACCGCAACCTCTTCCGCTTCGCCAATCCCTGGAACCGCAACAGCCGGATCTGGCGGTCCCTCGAGCGCATGCTCGCCTTCGGCATCCTGCGCTCGGTCGAGCCGGACCTATACCGCGAGGATCTCGGCGAGAATTCGCATCCCTACCTGATGATCGTCTGGGCCAAGCCCGACCAGCTGGACCTCATCCCGCCGCCCAAGGGCATCTCGCAGCAGTACTGGCTGAAGATCGACCGACTCAGCGAGAAGGAGCCGATGCCGAAGCTGGAATACGATCCGCCGCAAAAGCCGCAGGTATCGCAGCCGGAGCCGAGCTTGGACGATGGGAAGGACCAGTCCGCTGTCGGGAGCAGTGCCAGCCTGCTGGAATGGCTGCGCAGCAAGATCGAATACGCCCCGGAAGCGCAGAGCAAGGCGCTTGAGAGCGGCTGGACCAAGACCCAGCTCGCCCTGGTCTACCTCTGGCATTACTGGCGCTGGTCGGCACCCAAGGACGATCCGACGCGCATCCAGTCCCCCGGCGGCTATGTGCGCCGGGTGGTGGAGTCGGGTGCCCGCTCCGGCTGGACGCGTGCGGGCCTGCGCGAGCGGGCGGGGGGGCAGTGGGATGAGCTGCGCAGCTGGATAGCCCAGCAAGGGCGCAAGGGCGAAGGCCGGACGATCGCCACGCTGATCGATCCCGATGCCCAGGCGCAGGCGCCAGATGCCGCCGTCCCGCAGCCGGCCAACACCCCGGTGCCCGAGGAGCCGCGTCGTCCCGAGCCGCCGGCCGAGGGCCCGGCAGTGAATCCGGCATCACCGAAGGTGCATGAACTGCGTCAGGCCATCCGCGAGCATCTGGGCAAGGAGCGCGCCGCGCATATCGCCGCGCGCGCCTTGGCACTCGAACAGGTCCTGCCCAAAGCGTCAGTATTCGAACGCATGGTTGCCGCCTTGCGTGAGGTCGCCGGCGATGATGCGGAACTGGTCCTGGAACTCTTGGGCGAATAGCATCGATCCGGATCGCCGCTTGGTGATGGCCGTCGTCCTGCAGACCGTCTGCGGCGCACGCATTGGGACGAATCCCATGCCGAAAGGCTCAACTCCTCACACGATGCGTGGACCCCAGCGTCCATGCTGGACAGCGATGCCCTCTCCGCGCTCTCCCGCACGCTCAGGTACTGGACGCAGCGCGCGGCACCACCATGGCTCCCCGGCGTCCTGGCACCCGGCACGGGGCGGCATCGCCGTCGGTGCCGTGGTGGAGATCCTGGCAGGCCCATGGCTGACCACCGGGGCCGGGCACCCCCCAACTCTCCTAGCGTGACATGCCCAACATGCTCCCCCTCTCAGTGCTGACCCTGGTCCTCGCCCTGCCGCTGCTCGACGCCGCCAGCCAGGACGAGGTGGTGCGGGAGATGGTCCTCAATGCCCAGGTGGACGCGCATTGGTCGGACGACAGCAGCACGTGCTGGTACCGCCAGCAGACCGCCATCGGCCAGTACCGCTTCCTGCGCGTCACGCCGGGCACCGGCTCGCAGGCACCGGCCTTCGATCATGAGCTGATGGCGCAAGCGCTTGCGGCCGCCTTGGGCATGCCGGTGACAGCCAATGCCCTGCCGATCACCGACCTTGCCTTCCCCGATGGAGCGACGGTGCTGGTGTCCGCGGGCGGCCATTGGTGGGCGACGACGCCGGGACAGCACCTCACCGAGACCACCCATGCCGCCCCCCCGCAGTGGCTTGAGGAGGAGCGGCCGACGACGATGACCGGCGCGGAGATGACGCTGACCATCAACAACCGCACCACGACTCCGCTCTCCCTGAGCTGGATCGGCTTCACCGGCGAGGAGAAGCGCTACGCCAGCATCGAGCCGGGAGCGACCCATCGCCAGAACACCTTCGCTGGCCATGTCTGGAAGCTGGCAAGCGCGGACGGCAGCTCCTGGGGCGTGGTCGAGGCGGGTGGTGGTGGGAGCGATCTCGCGATCGACGGAGCTTTGCCCCAGCACCGGATTGATGCCAACCGTTCACCCGACGGTCGCTGGCTCGCGGTCATCCGCCAGGACAACCTGTGCCTGGAGCCGATCGCAGGCGGAGCGCTGCTGGTCCTCACCCACGACGGCACGCGCGAGGATCGCTACGAGCTGCCGGCGTGCTGGTCGCCAGACAGCGCGCTGGTGGTGGCCTGGCGCACGCGCATCGGCGACCGGCGCACCATCAGCCTGATCGAGTCCTCGCCCGCCGACCAGTTGCAGCCCAAGGTGCACGTCATCCCCTATCCCAAACCCGGCGATCGCGTCGATTACCATAGGCCGATCCTGTGCCGGGTTGCCGAGCGGATGCAGGTCACCGTCGATGACTCCCTGTTCGAGAATCCCTGGAGCATCCATGACTGCGCCTGGAACCGCGACGGGACCGCCTTCTCGGTGCTCTTCAACCAGCGCGGCCACCAGCTTATGCGGGTGGTGGAGATCGACCGCAACGGCAACGCGCGCACCCTGATCGAGGAGCGCGCCCGCACCTTCATCGATTACTCCGGGAAATGCTACCTCAAGCGCCTGCAGGCGCGCAACGAGCTGCTGTGGATGTCCGAGCGCGATGGCTGGAATCACCTCTGGCGCTACGATGGGCGCACCGGGCGGGTGATCAATCAGATCACCCGCGGGACATGGGTGGTGCGCTCCGTCGAGCGGGTCGATGAGCAGGCTGGTCTGATCTGGTTCACTGCCGGGGGGATCATCCCGGGTGAGGATCCATACCAGCTCCATCACGCGCGCATCGCCTTCGATGGCAGCGGTTTGACGCTGCTGACCAGGGGCGATGGCACCCACCAGGCTACCTGGTCCCCGGATCGCCACTGGCTGATCGACAGCTGGTCGCGGGTCGATGCGCCGGCTATCCACGTGCTGCGCAACGGCGCAACCGGCGAGCAGGTGCTGGAGCTGGGGGCGGCGTCCATCGACGCCTTGCGCGCCACAGGCTGGCAGATGCCGGAGCGCTTCAGCGCCAAAGGGCGTGATGGCGCCACCGACATCTACGGCGTGATCTGGCGACCGCACGGCTTCGATCCCGCCAAGCGGTATCCCGTGGTCGAAAGCATCTACGCCGGACCCCAGTCCGCATCCGTGCCCAAGGCCTTCACATCATCCTACCCCCAGCAGGCCATCGCGGATGCGGGATTTGTCGTCGCCATGATCGACGGCATGGGCACTTCGCTGCGCTCCAAGGCCTTCCACGACCTCTGCTGGAAGAACCTCGCCGACGCCGGGCTGCCCGACCGCATCCTGTGGTGGAAGGCCGCCGCGGCGACTAGGCCGTGGATGGATCTCAGCCGGGTTGGCATCTATGGCGGATCCGCCGGCGGGCAGAATGCCATGGGGGCGCTGCTCCGGCATCCCGAGTTCTACCAGGTCGGGGTCGCCGATTGCGGCTGCCATGACAACCGCATGGACAAGATGTGGTGGAACGAGCAGTGGATGGGATGGCCGATCGGGCCACACTATGCCGAGCAATCGAATGTCACGCAGGCGCACCGCCTCCAGGGCAGGCTCATGCTGATCGTCGGCGAACTGGACGACAATGTCGATCCGCAATCGACCTTCCAGGTCGCCCATGCGCTGGAGCAGTCGGGCAAGGAATTCGAGCTGGTAGTCATCCAGGGGCAGGGCCATGGCGCAGCCGAGACGCCCTATGGCAGCCGCAAGCGGCTGGAATTCCTGCAGCAGAACCTCGGCGGTGCGCGGTGATGGCCACCCCCGGATGGTTCTCCGGCATGCGGCCGCCTGGCGCTATGCGGGTCTTCGGGCGCAGGACCAGCTGCTCCGGAGCTGTCAGGTCAAAGCGGGTGTGAAGAGACCGTGGAAGCCGAAGGGGACGGCATGGGGCAGCGGGCAGCGCGCCAGCTCATCGTAGGTCATAGCGTCACAGACCAGGAGGAAGGACCGCTCTGCTGCGGCATCCAGCACCACGCTGAGGATCACCCCCGCGGATTCCGGCACCGCGCCCGGTTGTGCGACGAAGAGACCTTCGCCGGGATAGCATCGTGGGCTCGACCACTGGCGCGGTGGCGAACCGTCGAGGGACACGCGGACCAGGCGATCGAGGAAGCCGCCGCGTACCGTGGGTCTGGCACCCACACCATGGACGACCCGATGGGCGGACCCCAGGCAGCGCTGATCGACGATCGGGAAATCGAGGGCCTCGTCGCTGAGTCGCTGCTCACAATGCGTGCCGCTGGCGAGATCCAGGCGGTAGCGCAGCAGGTAGGGGAACGGTCGCGGTCCCGCGCTGCGCAGCCGCTCCAGGTAGAGGGAATCGAGGATCTCTGCGGTATCACTCACCGAGACATCGACGATCAGCTCGCGATCCTGGTGGTAGGCGTTGACATGGTGGAAGCCGAAGCGCGGCGCGGCCTGGAAGGTTCGCACGAGCGCTCCCGTGCCACGCTCGATGACCCGGATGCGCGTCCCCAGCTCCGGCTTCCACACGTAGCTCCCGAGGATGGTGGTGCTGCCGAAGAGCAGCTGCAGCGGTTTGACCACGAAGGGGTATTCGATCAGGATGATGTGCGACGCGGTCATGCCGAAGCTGTGGTTGTAGCTCGGTTCGCTGGCAGGCAGGGTGCCGATGATCTCTCGACGATCTCCCCCCAGGGGCATGCGGTAGAACTGGTAGCTGCTGACTTTGCCGAATCGCGTCAGCAGATTGACCACCTCCCCGCGGTTGGCGTCGATGTGCGGATGCGCCGTGGTGAGGTGGCCGACCAGGCTGTCCCGGTATTGCATCCGTCCGGTCACCGAGAGGTTCACGGGATCGACGCGCAGCTGGGGCGTGGACTCTGTGAGCGCCAGCAGTTCACCCCGGTGTCGTATCAAGCTCACCAGTCCGTTGTCGCCGGGATTGGGGAACAGGTAGTCCCTGATCCGGGTCGGCCAGCCGCGCGCGGGGTCGGTAGTGAAGGTCCGGTAACCCAGGCGGCCATGACGTTGGGCGTAGAGCCGGCTCCGCGAGCCGAGGAAGCGGTTGGAATAGCTCACCGGGCCATCGCCCATGACGATGCGATGCAGCATGGCGAAGCCATCGAACCAATGGCGGAGATGGACCGCGCCCGCAGTGAAGCAGGCAGGGCCATTGCGGAAGAGCGTGCCCCGCAGCCATGCTGGCAAACGACCGTGCACGGGTAGGGGGACATCCGCAACTTCCAGGTCAAGGTCGTGGAAGCCCTGGATGAAGTCTGATGCCGTCATCGCCATAGTCTCGGTGGTTCTACTGTCACACCATCATGGTCTCTGTCGAGTCAGTCCATGCTGCTTTGGCCATCGTGCGCTTGGATGCTATGCGCGACATGACGGCAGTCCCTCGTCGTGAGGGCTTCGTCCACATCACGCGTGCCAGCTAGGACGGCGAGCATCTCGCATTGCCACTCAATCTTAGCGGCTCAGGGTGCTCACCTCATTCGCCTCCAGATTCCGCCACTGCCCTTTTGCCAGGTCGCCGAGTTCCAAGGCGCCGATGCGCACCCGTATCAGGCGCAGGACGGTGATATCAAAGGACGAGAGGATCCTGCGGATCTGCCGATTCCTGCCTTCATCGAGGACGATCTCCAACCAGGAGTTCTTCCCTCCGGATCGCAGCAGCGAGGCCCGCTTCACCGCATGACGTTCACCATCGATGTCAACACCGTGCTGCATTCGTGTCAGGTCATCACTGCTGGCCACGCGGTCGATCTGCACCGAATAGGTCTTGTCGATTCGGGATTCCGGTGCGGTGATCCTCGCCGACCAGCTGGTGTCATTGCTGAAGAGCAGCAGGCCCTCGGAGGCTTTATCGAGGCGACCCACCGGTGAGATCCAGGGGAGCCCAGCTCCGTCGAAGCAGCGGTAGACAGTGTCGCGGCCCTGCTCGTCGCTGGTCGAGGTCACCAAGCCGCGCGGCTTGTTCAGCATGAGGTAGACCGGCTTGGCCGCCTGCATCTCACTGCCCGCGACGGTGACGATATCGCGGCCGAACAGCACCCCGAATTCGGGGTCGTGCACCAGGCGGCCATTCACCCGCACCCGCCCTTCTCGCACCCAGGCGGCGGCCTGGGTGCGAGAAGCGACACCCTGCTTGGAGAGCACACGGGCGACCCCGAAGCGGCGGATCGAAGAGTCAGGCATCGCCAGAGGATGACGCATGATCCTAGGCTGCGCCATGCTCGATTTCGCGCCGTCAAGCACAGCGTGAATGGGCCATCAAACTCGGATGCATGAAGGAGAGGATGACCGCCGTATGGGGACACAATCCCCGCCCGGCCTATCAAGCAGATGCAAGCAGTGGCAGCCACTTACATGATGATGTGGTTCTTATGGACTCAGATGGGGGTCGCCTTGGAACGCTCTGCGTATGGCCCTCTCCCCACGCCTGCTCCTCGGCGGCGTCACGCACGGTCTACGGTGAGCAATCACGCACACCAGCCGTGAACGTATGCCCAGCGAGTTGGCTGAGCGATCGCTCCGCTGCCACATGCGGGATCGCCCACCGGCGGCGCATGGACGAGCCCTGGGCGTGCGCTCAGCTCAACGAGGGCGAACGCGCATCAGCAGCATGCGCAGAGCAAGCATCAGGGCCATCGCCACCGCTCCGATTCCCGAACCCAGACCACCCCCGCTCCCCCCTCCGGAGGATGGAGGTGCCGCAGCGCCCGCCGCCTCGACGGTCACCGAGCCGTTGACCAGGTCGAAGGCATACTTGCCTACCGTGACCGATGCGAGCGTACCCTGGGTGATGACGGTGGGGTAGACCCCCGCCGGGCTGGACGAACTGACGCTGTTGCTCAACACTGGCTGACCGCTCAGAGCGCTGGCTTGGGTATCACTGCCGATGAAGCCGGTGATGGTATAGGCCAGGGTCGGCGGTGTCGTGCCGGCGACCATGACCTGTGCGCTGGCGGTGACGGTCAGGACATTCTGCGCCACCGTCACCGACCCGTCTACCAGGGTGAAGGTGTAGTTGGCCGCGGTCAGCGTTCCGATTGCCACGGTGGTGGTGTAAACGCCCGGCACACTGGCGCTGGAGACGGGATTGCTGAGGAGCGGCGCGCCGCTGGTTGCGGTCAGCGCCGTGTCGCTGCCCTGGAAGCCGGTGATGGTATAGGTCAGCGTTGGTACCGCGGCGCCTTGGATCATTCCCTGGATGGACCCGGCCACCGTCAGAATCGCCTTAGTCTCAGTCACCGAGCCATTGACCAGCGTGAAGGTGTAATTGCCGTTCACCGCCGCCAGGGTTCCGAGCGTGACCGTGGTCGTATACGGCGAGCCTGCAACCGGGCTATCCTGGACTATCGGATTGCTCAGCACCGGGGCACCGGTGACCGCGGTGGCCTGGGTATCTGTGCCGAGGAAGCCGGTGATGGTAAAGGTCAGGGCCGGTATGGCCGCGCCATAGACGATGCTCGGATTGTTGGCCGTCACCGTCAGCACCGCAGGTGTCACCGCCACCGAGCCGTTCACCAAGGTGAAGGTGTAATTGCCGTTGACGGCTGCCAACGTCCCGATCGTCACCGTGGTGGTGTACGGCGAGCCCGACACCGAGCTGTACTGGGTGACCGGATTGCTCAGCACCGGGGCACCGGTGACCGCAGTGGCCTGAGTGTCCGTGCCTTTGAAACCGGTGATGGTGAAGGTCAAGGCCGGTACGGCTGCGCCATAGACCTTGGTCTGGGCATTCGCCGTCACCGTCAGCACCGCTGCCGTCATCGCCACCGAGCCATTCACGAAGGTGAAGCTGTAATCACCATGCTGTGACGTCAGTGTCCCGATAGTCACCGTGGTCACATAGGGCGAACTGGACACCGGGCTGCTCGAGGTCACCGGATTGGTGAGGAGCGGCGTACCGGAGACGGCGGACGCCTGGGTATCCGTGCCGAGGAAGACGATGGAGACGACCGCTCAGGAGGGCATGGTGGAGGGCGCTGTCAGCTCGCATCAGTGCTACGGATGGTAATCCTGCGGCTTGAAGCCCTTCTTGAACGGATTCTCGCCTATTGGCGTCACGTCGGCTTCGGCGGGGATCTTGTCCTCGATGCCGGTGGCCCAGAAGGTGGCATTGACCAGCAGGCGCCGCAAGGCGGCATTGTCCCAGTCGGCGTGCTCGCCCATCTTGCCGAACATGGTCGAGGTGAAGACGCGCGCCGGCTTGCCGGACGGCCCGGTATAGGTTCGGGTCCAGGCTACCGGCATCATCGGGGTGTTCTTCTTCCCTTCCACGGGCGTATCGTTGGGGGTCGGACCCTTGAGGACCTGGCCCATGACCAGCGGCGTGCTGCCGGGCAGCAGCGGCAGGTGGACCTCGTAGACGTCGGTGAAGCACCAGATCTCGCCATCCTTGATGCCGCGCAGGATCGGGCTGCCGGAGGCATCCGGGGCGAACACGCCACGGGTGCTCTCGTGGCCGTGGCTGCCCCAGTGGTTGACCCAGGTCTCGCCCAGCACCAAGCGGCCGAAACCGCCCTGGAAGCCGGGTTCGTTGCTGTTCCAGGTGTACTTCTTGTAGGACGTCGGCTGATTGTCGTACTTGAAGGCGTGGGTGGCGGTGCGCAGGCCGATGATGCCCTTGCCGGTATCGATGAAGTCGATGATGTGCTTCATCTGGTCATCGGGCAGGGCGCGGAAGCGGGTGAAGAGCACCATCGCATCCGCGTGGTCGAGCGCCTCAAGCCCGGGGATGTTGTCGAGGGTGTTGGTGTCGATCACTCCGGTGGTCTTGTTGATGGCGAACAGCACGGTGCAGGTGAAGCCATACCGCTCGGCCAGGATGCGCGCCATCAGCGGCATGCCGACCTCGGAATAGTATTCGTCATCGCCGGTGACGAACACCACGTTCTTGCCCTTGCCGGGGCCATCCTTGCCTTCGAATACCACCCAGGGCTTGTCCTCGGCTGTGGCCGTCAGGCTGAGGCTGAGCGAAAGGATGAAGACGGCGCAGGCGAGCAGCAGGCCCGCACGGCAATGGGAGGAACGTGGCATGGGATGGTATCCTTCGGACTGCGGGATGCGGAGGGTGATCATTTCGGGTTGGTCTGCAGATAGGCGTCGACGTCCTTGGTAACGACCAGCTTGCCCCACATGATCACATAGTGGCCGGGGAAGGTGCAGACGTATTCGTAATCCCCCGGGTCAGCGGGCGCGGTCATCAGCAAGGTCGTCTGCTGACCCGGTTCGATCAGCTTGGTCGAGGCCAGGACCGCTTTGTCCTTGGGCACGAAGATCTTGCCCTCCGCGTCAGGCTTGGGCGGCATGACCAAGGCGGCCTGGCCGATCTTCTCGCGGCTGCCTGGTGTGACGATGACCAGGTTGTGCGGCATGGCGTCCAGGTTCTTGAAGATGATCTCGAAGGGCTTGCCCGCCTCGACCACCAGGCGCGCCTGATCATAGCGCATCTGCTCGCGCACGGTATTGAGGATGTAGACGTTGACCCCGACCTCGCGCAGTGCGGTGCGCAGGGTCTTCGCCTCTGCCTCGGGCATCAGGGTGCTGAGATCGCGGGCCACGCCGATGGCCTCGGCGACCTCGGCGGTGGTGCGATTGGCGACCGGGATGGCGGTGACCCAGCTGAGGATGCCGTTGGCGGCCGTGCCCGCGAGTTCCTTCTGCCAGGCGTCACGCGCCACCTGCTTGATCGCCTGCGAGGCGGCGCCTACCTGCTCGCCCCGGGCGAGCAGGGCCGCCAGGCTGGCGTACAGCGCCTTGGCGTCACCGCCGCTCACCATCGCGGCGGCGATGGCCGCCCGGCGCAGGGTACCGGTCGGATCACCCGATAGCGGGATCTTGACCGCCTCGCGGGATGCGGGTGTGGGTGCGGTATGGATCACCTCATGATGGTCGGCATCCAGCACGGTGACGACGAAGCCATCCAGGCGCTTGTAGTAATCGCCGTCAGTGCGGTTCCACACCGTCACCGCCTCGATCGGATGGGCCGAGCCGAGATCGACCTCCCACCACGGTTGGTCCTCCTCCTCATTGGTGTGGGTGGAGGTTCCCGCTCCATAATCGCCGTCGGTCCTGCCATCGATGGCGCGCTTGGCCTCGCCACCATAATTGGTGCTCGATTGCTTGGCGGTGCCGCTGGTGGCGATGTTGGCGCCGTTGCTGAAGACTTCGACCTCGGCGAGCGTCAACGTGCCTTTGCGCGGCAGCTGGACGCGGACATAGCGGCCGACGCAGCCCTTCTCAGCTGCCAACGCTTTGCTGAGATCGGCCGGCAGGGGTCCCAGCAGCGGCAGGATGCGGCTGGCGGCGGTGGCGCGCAGGGCGGCATCCGGGAGCAGGCCGACGGCGGTGACCACATCGGTGAGGGCACGTGGCGAGGAGCCGGCGGCGGCCCAGGCCTTGTCGATCGTGCCATCGGCGAGCATCAACGCGACGATGATCGCCTGGCGCAGGACATCCGGGGCGGCGGGATCGGAGACGGCGACCAGGGCATCCCGTCCCGCGCGCAGGTCCGCGGCCGGCTGGAGCAGCAGGAAGCGGCAGGCATCGGCCAGCGCCGGCCCCCCCTTGGCGGCGAGCGGCTTGAGCATGCCCAGGAGGGTGGTCAGGGCATTGGCGTTGCGCTGCTTGGCCAGTGCCAGGAGCGCCTCCTGGCGCATCGCCGTGGGGGCATCCGAGCGGGCGAACATGGCCAGGTAGACCGGCTCGCTCTTGGGCAGCTTGGCGAGGTCGGCGGTGCTGACCCCGGCGAGGATGTACTCGACACCGGCGGGATTGTCCTTGGCCAGCGGCTTGCCCTCGGTGATCGCGTTCTTCCACCAGGGCGTCAGCTGGCGCATGGTCTCCTTGAGGCAGTAGGTGAGATAGTAGTCGGTCGGCTGCTTGAGCGAAGCCAGCGCGACATCGGCGGCCTCCCATTGCTCGAAGAAGCTGGCGGCGCGCACCGCCTCCAGGCGCACGCGCGGATGCGCATCCTCGGCCTGGACCTTGAGCAGCGCGAGGGTCTCCGGCACGCGGTCGCGCCAGTAGCACAGCACCCGCGTCGCCGCTGCCCGCGCATGATAGTCGCTGGACTGCAGCAGGCGCTTGAGCAGGGGGATGTCGACGACGTTGTTCCATTGATGGACCCACAGCGCCTCCATCAGGTGGTGCGGGTAGGCGGGATCGGTGGTGTCGAGGCCAGCGGCCCAGGCGTCGACGGCGGCGATGACCTCCTTGCTGTCGTGCTTGCTCAGCTCGATCTTCGCGCGCGTGCGCACATCGTTCTCGGGCACCTTGAGCAGCTCGAGCAGGGCGGCGACGGGCTGGCCATCGATCTTGGGCGGGGTCAGGAGTGGCCGGCCGTCGTAGGTGATGCGATAGATGCGGCCATGCTGGTGGTCGCGGTTGGGATCGCGCAGGTGGTGCTGCATGTGGCCGATGATGGAGTTCGACCAGTCCATGACGTAGAGCGAGCCGTCCGGGGCGACGCTGACGCCGGTGGGGCGGAAGTTCGGATCATCCGAGGTGAGGAGGTTCTCCAGGGTCTCGCCCTTCAGGCCGGAGCCATCCTCGCTGACCTTGACGCGGAAGATGCCCTGCATGCCGATGACATTGCAGTTGAGGAAGTTGCCATTGTATTCGTCGGGGAAGTGGCGGCTGGAGAGGATCGCCGTGCCCGGGCATGGCCGCGAGGGGCGGTTCCAGAACTGCTTCATGCCGTCGTGCTTGAGCGGGTAGTCGATGTGACCGCTGAAGGCGGGGCCGAAGAAGTTCTCGTTGCCGGTGGCATCGGTGATGATGTCGTTGCCCCAGTAGTCGAACACGCGGCCATGGGGATTGGCGAAGCCGTAGGCGACATAGCGCTCGAACTTCTGGCTCAGCGGTTCATAGCGGTAGATGGCGCCATCCGTGTTGCGCACCGGCCCGGCGGCGGTCTCGACCTGCGTGCGCATGAACACGCCATCGCTGAGGTAGGTCGCGCCGCCCGGGTCGAGCACCATCGAATTGGTCTCATGGTGCGAGTCGGCGGCATCCAGCCCCATCAGCACGCGCTCCTTCCAATTGGCCTTGTCGCCACCGGAGGTGTCGCGCGCGTACCACAGGTCGGGCGATTCCATGACCAGGATGCCATCCTTGTAGAACTGGAAGCCGGTCGGGCAGTTGAGGTCGCCGAGGAAGGTGGTGACCTTGTCGGCCTTGCCGGTGCCCTTGGTGTCCTCGAGGATGAGGATCTTGTCGCCATCCTTGCTGTCGGGGGTGCGCTCAGGGTAATTGGGCCACGCCGAGATCCACAACCGGCCCTTGGTGTCCCATGCCATCTGCAGCGGCTTGATCAGGTCGGGAAACTGTTCTTCGCTGGCGAAGAGGGTGACCTTGAAGCCCTGGGGCACCTTCATGTGCTTGATCGCCTCCTCACCGCTGAGGAAGACGTGCGAGCCGTCGGGATTGGTGCCGGGATGGTTGGTCTTGACCTGCGGTACTGGCGGGAGGTTGGCATCGTCGAGCTTGAGGTCGCCACCTTTGGCGACCGCCCACACGCGCTGGTCGCGATTGGCGGTCAGGACATCGCGCTGGCTCATCTCGGCGTGCATGACCTCGGCATTGCTGATCTTCGGTCCGCCCTTGCCGGACTCGTAGCTGAGGGTTGAGCGTCCCCCGAAGATGTTGAAGCTGTCCACGGTGCGGTAGCGGCTGTGCCAGGTCTCGTTCTTGTCGACCACCGCCGCGCGCAGCAGTTCGATAGAGGCGCTAGGCGCGGGAGGAGACACGCCGAAGAGGCCGGTGAACAGCGCCGGCGCGATCAGCTTGTCACCCAGCTCGGTCAGGTGGATGCCGTTGAAGGTGAGCGGCTGCGCTGCTCCGCTATACAGGTGCTGCGAGACGGCGAAGAGATCGACGAAGGGGATGTGATTGGCCTTGGCGACCTCGGCCATCGCATTGGTGTAGAGGGCGAGGTTGGCGTTGAGCGGTGCTGGATCGGCCAGATTGGGATCGGGCATCTTCTCGGCCGCAATGGGTGAGAACAGCGCGAGGCGGGGTGCGCCCTTGCCGCTGAAGTTGGCCTTCAGGGTGTCCTTGATGAAGCCATCAAGCTCCTGCTTGAACTTCGGCAGCCCATCGGCACCGGCGAAGGACTCATTGAAGCCGAAGAAGGCCAGCACCACATCGCTATGGGTCTTCGCCAGCCACTCGCTACGCGAGGCCCCGGTATCGGTGACCAGCCGGGTCACCACCTCATCGCATGAGAAGGCGAGCGTGCGGACGGTCAGGTCGAGGGTGGGATTGGCGCGGTAGATCATCGCTTCCAGCCAGCCATCGTGCTGCATGCGATCGGCGAGGCCATTGCCGATGACGGCGATGTGATCGCCGGCATGCAAATCCAGATGCTCGGCGTCCGCTCCGGCGAGGGCGGTGAGGGAGGCACAGGCGCTCAGCAGCGCTGGCACGAAGCAGCGGAACGTGGTCATGGTGTCCATTCTGGGCTTGCGCCCCGGATCAGCGGCATCAGTGGGCAACCACCAGGGGATGGGAAGCTGGCGCGGATGGTACCGAAATCGATCCCGCGGATGGGATGGCGCATCAGTGGGAGGTCAAGCAGGTGGTTCCGTGTCGCATCAGCAGGTGGGCCGTCTGCGTCAGCATCTGGTTGTACCCGTGCGGGCTGGAGACGTTGCGGGATGGCCATGGAAATTTGTGATGGAAAAGCGCTGGGCATGGCCGGGGGTGTGTACTCAATACCGCACCCAGGCACGGAAACGGATATCGCTTGGGCGCACTATGCTATCGCAGCGAAAGCGGCGATGGCGAGCGTGATCTGTCATCGCAGGTCCGGCGCTCCTCGGCGGCCGCGCATGGTGGATGCAGGTAGCGGCGCTTCTTGGAAAAATGGTGCACGCTGTTGTAAATATTCGGTGCGCCGGGATAAACCGGCTTGGAGGAGGGGATGCAAGAGCCCCACGTTGAAAGACATAGTCGATCGCAACGGCCCCGAGTCATGCGGCCGGCTCCGCGAGGAGTCGGTCGAAGCGTTG
>Ga0302320_10007498_pt1 | contig 24022 bp, 11 predicted proteins | sample Bog_T0_3_FD_202130 | JGI IMG/M metagenome (GOLD analysis project Ga0302320, IMG submission 202130) | Peat permafrost microbial communities from Stordalen Mire near Abisko, Sweden - Bog_T0_3 | ecosystem: Environmental > Terrestrial > Soil > Wetlands > Peat | place: Sweden: Abisko, Stordalen Mire...
CACTTGATGCACGCCGATTGATCGACAGCGTGCGCACTCTTTCTGTCTCCATGGATCGCCTTCTGAGGACACTGGAGCGCGCACAGCGAACATCCCGTACACGCTTCGGGGTCAATCGTGAACGTGATCAGCGATTTGCAAACGCCCGCAGGACACTTCTTCTGGTGGATGTGCGCTTCGTACTCGTCGCGAAAGTAGCGCAGTGTAGAAAGCACAGGATTCGGCGCGGTCTTGCCCAGGCCGCAGAGCGACATATCGCGCGTGACAAGGCACAGCTCTTCGAGCGCGGTAATGTGCTCCGCGGTCCCAACGCCGTCGGTGATCTCAGTCAACAGGCGAACCAACTCCCGTGTTCCTTCCCGGCAGGGAGTACATTGGCCGCACGACTCATCCATGCAGAACGACACAAAGTATTTGGCCACATCCACCATGCAGGTGTCTTCGTCCATCACAACCATGCCGCCGGAACCCATGATGGAACCAACCGCGGTAAGGTTCTCGTAATCCAGCTGCACGTCAATATGCTTTGCCGGAATGCAGCCGCCCGATGGCCCTCCCGTCTGCACCGCTTTGAATTGCTTGCCCCCGGGAATACCTCCGCCAATCCCGTAGATGACCTCCCGCAACCTGATCCCCAGCGGCACTTCCACAAGGCCTGTGTTGTTGATTTTTCCCACCAGCGAGAAGATCTTGGTGCCCTTTGACTTCTCTGTGCCAATCGAGCCAAACCAGGCCGCACCGTGCTGAATGATCTTGGGTATGGTGGCCCAGGTTTCAACATTGTTGATGCAGGTCGGTGCGCCCCAAAGTCCCTTGTTGACGGGAAAAGGCGGCTTCGGCTTCGGCTCGCCGATTTGGTCTTCGAGTGAAGCGATCAGTGCAGTCTCTTCGCCGCAGACAAACGCGCCCGCCCCAAGCTTGACGTGAAGATCGAAGCCGAATCCGTGCCCCATCACGTTGGCGCCCAGGTAACCGCGCTCGCGGGCTTGTGCGATTGCGCGGCGCAGCCGTTGCACGGCCAGAGGATATTCAGCCCGGATATAAACGTACCCCTTTGAGGCCCCGATTGCGTGAGCGCCAATCATCATGCCTTCAATCACCGCATGCGGATCGCCTTCGATGATGGCGCGATCCATGAACGCGCCTGGATCGCCTTCGTCGGCATTGCAGATCAGGTACTTTGTGTCGCCAGGCGCGCGACGGCAAAACTCCCATTTCATCCCCGTCGGGAAGCCTGCCCCGCCCCGTCCCTTCAGCCCGGAGCTCTTGATCTCCTCAATCACCTGTTCCGGCGTCATGGCAGAAATTGCGCGGCGAACGGTCTCGTAGCCGCCAATCGCGCAATAGGCATCGATGTCTTCAGGGTCGATCTTCCCGCAGGCTCCGAGCACAACCTTGTTCTGCGCGGAGTGGAAGAGCGCGTACTCCTCGCCCGCCACCCACTCCTTCACTGGAACACCGCCAACAATGTGCTCGTCCACGATGCGGCTCACCATCTGCGGCTTTACAAACTGGTAGGCAGTCATGGCGCCATCAATCGTGACCTCAACGATCACATCCTTTGCACAGAAACCCATGCACCCCACCTGGTCCACGCACTTCTTGCCGAAGGTGGCCTCCAACCCCTTCTCTGCCATCGTCTGCTCAAAGGCCTTCAGTACGTCTCCCGCGCCGGCCGCCACTCCACCTAACCCCATGCAGACACGCACGCCAATTGCGCGAGAACTGGCCACTGGCTCCACGGCAGATCTTGGCTCGCTTCCCGGTGCGGCAGAGTCCTTGGATGCCACGTCTGACTTGGGCTCGATGAAGTCAGCCCCAAGTTCCTTGATCAACTTCGAAATCATCTTCGAGGTGACTTCGCCATGCGTTTGATTTCCGACAACCACTACTGGAGCAAAGCTGCAGGCGCCCACGCAGCGCACCAGACCCAGGCTGAACCGCCTGTCTGGCGTGGTCTCGCCGGGTTCAATTCCCAATTTTCGCGTCAGCTCATCCAGGATGCGCGCCGCGCCCTTCACATGGCAGGCAGTCCCGGTACAGACCTGGACCTGATGGCGGCCCTTCGGTTTGAGATTAAAAAAGTGGTAGAACGTGGCAATACTGTAAAGCCGTGTGATGGGAATGCCAGTCTGCTGAGCCAGGTAGTAGAGCACGTCCTGGGGCAGATAGCCATAGTACGACTGCACCTCGTGCAGAACGGAGATCAGGTTCCCTGTCACTTCAAGGTGACGGGCCAGAATGTCGTTAACGGGGTTCATTTCCATTCGATCGGCGCGCGCGCCAGAATCACAGGCCGCCGCTGCCCCCTCTCACAAATCTGCTCTTGAGCACGCTGCCTGCTGATTGCCATTCGATTGAACGGGCAGGTCCATGCGTCTTCGTTGCCGGAGCTTCTGGTCCCGGAAGCTGACGGACGTTGCGCACAATGAAACATCGACCCCTCGTTCCATGTGCAGAACCGGAATTGTTTTGAACAGAACACTCTAGCGGTTATGCAAGGGGTAAGCAAGGCGGAAGACCCAACCCGTTGCGCAGGAACTGGCAGAGACCAAAGACACTCCAGAAACAAGGGTGACAGGCTGGGTTTTTGACTGGCTTGAACCCAGTGAACGCAGAAGCCGGCTTTAGTGCACCCCTAATGTGTACCGTCGATGAAGCGTTTGATACCTGCTATGTCGTTCGCCAAATTGGTACTTCCCTCAGCTTGGATTGGCGCCGACCCCCCTCCTTGTCTGACAGAAATTCGACCGATTTCTCTTACTGCTCCGTATTATGAGTCGTCCAAGAGAAAATCTTGCGTGATCTGTGTCACAAAATGACCAGCCGAACGACTTCCCCCACAGTTGGCGTCGGTTTGCGCGTCCGGCAGCGCCGGAAGGTCGCGCGGAAATCGCCCCAGTGCCCGGTGGATATGCGCTCTGAAGCCCCCGCCGTGCCGTTCGAGCGCACGGCTGGCAATCACCTCACGCTGTTTGTTTGCTGGTGAATTTACCGGCGCACCATCGAAAAATACCAGGGGTTCGAATTGACGCTAAAGAACTGTAGTCACGGCCGCGGAACACGACGGCACACACCCACCCCTCATCCCTCAGGGAGTATGCAAATGAAGCAAGCTCGTCTCAAAGGCCTTCTGCTCTTGTTGTGCCTTGTGTTTCTGCCGCTCGCAGCGCAGGCGGCCACAACGGTTACCGTCACCCCCGGCTATACAAACCTCGGCGTCAACTCCACGTTGCAATACACCGCCGTCGTCAAGGGCCTCACCAATACGACCATCAAGTGGGAGATCAACGGCGTGGTCGCCGGCAACGCGACCCTCGGCGCCATCACCAGCTCCGGCCTGTACACATCTCCGGCAACCATCCCCGCAGCCAGCATCCTTGTTGAAGCTGTTGCCGCAGACGGCACCATCGGCTGCCAGTATGTCAACCTGGAGCCGGCCGGGCCTGTGATCACGGCCATCAACCCGAATCCGCTGGTCACTGGCAATCCCACCCTCACCATCACGGGTACAGGCTTCAAGCCAGGAGCCACCGTCAGCTTCAACGGCGGCAACTCGGGCACCACCTACCTGAACTCAACCACGCTGACCACATCCGTCTACAACTACACAGTCGGACCGGCCACGGTCCAGGTCACCAACGTGGGCACGCTGTGGGGTCCGGTCTTTACCGTGACCTTCGTGAACCCGCAAGCCATCTCCCCCGCCTCCGCCTCCGTCAAGCTCGGCGCCACGCAGCAGTTCACGTCTTCCGGCGCCACCAGTTGGACGGCGACCGCAGGCACAATCTCCTCGGCAGGTCTTTACACTGCACCAGCCGCCATGCCGGCCTCCACCAAAGTCACAGTCACCGCGACCGGCCCGGGCGGCTCTGCCTCGGCGACCGTCACGCTGGCCGCCCTCGTGCCCCAGAAGATCTTGCCCGTCACGGCCTCGGTGAAGATTGGCCAGACGCAGCAGTTCACCTCCGCAGGCGCCACCAGTTGGGCCGCAACAGCAGGCACAATTTCATCCACGGGCTTGTATACCGCTCCGTCCGCCATGCCTGCTTCGAATGCGGTGATCGTCACAGCATTCGGACCTGGCGGATCAGCCTCCGCGGCGGTCACTCTGGTCCCGCTGCCCCCGCAAACCATCGCACCCGTAAGCGTAAGCCTCGATCTGGGCACAACTCAGCAGTTTGTCTCCGCTGGCGCCACAAGCTGGTCGGCGACTGCTGGAACGGTGACCAATAGCGGCCTCTATACCGCGCCGGCCACCTGGACAGGAACCGCCAGCGCAACCGTCACAGCCATCGGCCCCGGTGGCTCAGCCAGCGCGTTGGTCACCATTATTAACAGCACCCCCACCACCATTTCGCCCGCTGTTGCCAGCGTGATTCTGGGTGGGACCCAGCAGTTCACATCGAGCGGCGGCACCAGTTGGTCGGCGCTGAGAGGCACCGTAACCAGCACCGGCGTCTATACCGCGCCTGCCGCACTGCCCGCGTCCGCCACGGACACAGTGACGGTAACCGGCCTTGGCGGCTCGGCCACCGCTTCCATCACGCTCGTTCCTCCCACGCCAACCATCACGGCAGTTGGAACCAACGGCCAGCTTCCCCTTGGCATCTTCTCGACCACCATCTCCGGCAGCGGTTTCCTTGCCAACTCAGTTGCAACCCTGAACGGAACCGCTCTCGCCACCAGCTACGGTTCAGCAACCCAGCTCACCATCTCGGGAATCACCACGCAATCCGGCGCAGCTACAGTCAGCGTAACCAATGGCTCGGTCGGCTCGGCCGCATTCACCGTTCAAGTCGGCATCACAAATGCGCAGGTCAGCGTCGCCGCGGCTCACAGGTTCCTTGAGCAGGCTGCCTTCGGACCATCTCCAAACGATGTGGCAGCGGTTCAATCCGTCGGATTCCAGGCGTGGCTCACCAATCAATTCAGCATGCCGCAAATCTCCAACTACAACGCTGTCCCTTCTGACCAGGGCGGCCTCAGTACGCAGTTTCTGGCCAATGCCGTCACCAATCCTGACCAGCTCAGGCAACGGGTGGCCTTTGCGCTCAGCCAGATCTTCGTCACTTCAATCAACACCATCATCTGGAACAACTCGATGGTCCCCTACGAGCAGATGCTCCAGGCGGATGCATTCACCAACTATCGCCAGATTCTGGGCGACGTAACGGTCAGCCCGACCATGGGCCAGTATCTTAACATGGCCAACAATGCCCAGGCCAATCCCGCAACGGGCACCGTGGCCAACGAGAACTATGCGCGCGAAGTGATGCAGTTGTTCAGCATCGGCACTACTATGCTCAACCCGGATGGAACGCCGCAACTGGACGGCAATGGCCTGCTGATTCCAACCTATTCGCAAGCCACCATCGGCGAGACAGCGCGCGTGTTTACCGGCTGGACCTATCAACCCAGCTCCGGCTCGGTGGAGTGGAACGACTACATCAACCCGGCCGGTCCAATGGTGCCCTTCTCCTCCGAGCACGACTTCGGATCGAAGAAGCTCGTCAACGGCTACGTTGCGCCGGCAGGCCTGTCGCCGCAGGCCGATCTGAACGGCGCGCTCGATAACATCTTCAACCACCCCAATGTTGGCCCGTTCGTGAGCAAGTTGCTCATCCAGCATTTGGTCAAGAGCAACCCAAGCCCAGCCTATGTGGGTCGTGTGGCCGCCGCCTTCGCAAATAACGGCAACGGCGTTCGTGGCGACATGAAGGCGGTCATCACGGCCATCCTGCTTGACCCCGAGGCCCGCGCCAACGACAACGGCGGCAACGACCAGCCGAACGACGGCCACCTGCAAGAGCCGATCCTCTATGTCGCCGGAGTGGTCCGCGCATTTGGCGGAACCATGAGCAATCAAAACTACTTTGGCTGGGACCTGTCGAACATGAACCAGGATCTGTATAACGCGCCCAGCGTCTTCAACTACTACTCGCCGTCGTTCTCTCCGCCGGGCAGCACGGTGCTGGGGCCGGAGTTCCAAATCTACACGCCTGACAGCGCCGTCTATCGCGCCAACATGATGGCCAACTTCTTCAGCTCGTGGAGCAGTCCCTTGCTGAACTATGGGCCCGGAACATACATCGATGTCACGCCGTACATGGCGCTGGCTGCGAATCCGGCCAGCCTGGTGGCGGCGCTTGACCTGACCCTCACGCATGGCACCATGCCCGCTCAAATGAAGCAGGCGATTGTCGCCGCCGTAGCCAACGACGGCAACGGAAGCCTGTCGCGCGTGCTCACCGGATCGTGGCTCATTCTCTCATCGAGCTACTACAACGTCTGGCACTAGACCGCAAACAACACGAAATATAGGAGACACACCATGATCATTCGTTCAAGACGTGAGTTTTTGCGGGACGCGATTAAGACCGTTTCCGCGGCCGGCATGCTCGGCACGATGTCGAAGTTCGGGCAGATGAATGCCTTTGCGGCCGGCACCAGCTCAAGCTACCAGGCGCTGGTCTGCATTTTCCTGACCGGCGGCAACGACGGCCACAACACCGTGATTCCAGTCGCAACCGCGCAGCAGGGCTTCAACCTTTACCAGGCCGGCCGCGCGGGGATGGGCCTGGCACAACCTTCGCTGCTGCCGATCTATAACGGCAGCGATGTATATGGCCTGCATCCATCGCTGGTCGAGATCCAGGGCCTCTACAACGCGGGCCACGCCGCGGTGCTGGCAAACGTGGGCATGCTCGTCCAACCCATGAATCGCACCCTCTTCAACACCAACAACAGCTCCATCATCCCCAACGCGCTCTTCTCCCACTCGGATCAGGCGGGCCAGTGGCAGACCGCCATTCCGACCGGGCTGGGCAATACGGGATGGGGAGGTCGCATGGCCGATCTGATGCAATCGTCGAATGCAGGCGCGAGCTTTCCCGGGGCCACATCCATGGATGGGTCAAGCCTGTTTCTCACCGGGCAAGAGACCTTTGCGGCCAATGTTCCGGGCGGCTCGGCAACGTTGCTGAATACGGTCAACTCGGCGCGAGCGGGTGGGTTGCAGCAGTTGTTGACCTTCGACAACGGTTTGCAGCTTGTGCAGCAGGCGAATGACACCATGAACCGCGGCGTAAGCTACGCCAATGCGCTCAGCGGCGCGCTGGCAGGTTCAACTCTCGCGACCAAGTTCCCGCTCACGGGCGCAGATGGCTCGCCGAACAATCTCGCCATGCAGTTGCAGACGGTGGCGCGCATCATCAAGGTGCGCAGCGCCCTGGGGCTCTCGCGGCAGATCTTCTATTGCAACCTCGACGGCTTCGATACCCACGGCGGCCAGTTGGCCATTCAGGCATCGCTCTTGCAGCAGTTGAGCTCGGCGGTGCTGGCCTTCTATCAGGCGACCCAGGAGCTGGGCGTTGACCAGAACGTAACCACGTTCACTGCCTCTGAGTTCGGGCGCACCCTCACTCCGAACGGCAGCGGCGGCACCGATCACGCATGGGGCAATCATCACTTTGTGATTGGCTCGGGCGTGCAGGGTGGCAAGTTCTACGGCCAGTTCCCGCTGCTCTCGCTGGGCGGCAGTTACGATGCCACCACGCGCGGCTCGCTCATTCCCACCACCGCGGTGGATCAGTACGGAGCAACGCTGGCGCAGTGGTTTGGCGTGGGGCCGGCCAACCTGCCAGCCATCTTCCCCAACATCGCCAACTTCAGCTCGTCAAACCTCGGCTTCCTGGTTTGATGCCGAGGCGGCGATACGCCCACAACCAAAACGGGGAGGCAATCGCCTCCCCGTTTTGGTTGTGGCAATGAGCGTGTTAGCCGATGCCTTTGGCTCCCATCCTCACCGGCTGAGCCCGCCCCTATTGCCACCCTCCGGATCCAACAAACCCCGCCCAATACCACGGATGCGTGCTCTTGCCGCTCATCCGCCGCTGCCGCAGCAACTTGCGCGCAGAGTTCCAAACCGCATCGGCCGTGGATGCATGCTGCGCAAGCCGTTGCGCATAGAGCTCGTGCATGAACTGCTGCGTCACATCGTCGTCCACCGGCCATAGCGTCATGATCACGCTGCGCGCCCCTGCCACGCGAAACGCGCGCTCAAGGCCCAGCACGCCTTCCCCGTCGCGCAATTCGCCGTTGCCTGTGTTGCACGCCGACAGCACTGCCCAATCCACGCCATCCAGGTCAATTGAGGCAATCTGTTGAGCGGTCAGAATCGACTGGGCAGTGCCATGCCCATCGCCCGCGAACACCAGGCCCGAATGCAGCAAGGGGTTCCCATTTCCGCAGCTCTTGTCCAGCAGAAACGCGTGCGTCGCGATGTGAAGCATACGGCTCTTCGATGCGGTCTCAAGAAAGCGCGGAAGCGTAGCTTCGCCTCCGGTAACCACTTGCGACCGCTCCTGGCCATTCCACTTTCTCCAGAGAGAACCAATATCCGAAACTTCGACTGCCGTCCCAGGCAGCGGCTGGAACTGGATATCGTTGACCGTATCGCACGCTGGTCCCTCGCTGCGCAGCGCAGACGGCGGCGTCTTGGTCCTGGCCACGTCAAACGTCGGGCTCCCGATCGCAAACAGTCCCTGCTTCTGTTGCCGTTGATCGGTTGCCACCATATCGCGCTCGCTGCTCAGCATGTGGATGACCGGGCCATGCTCCACCAGGTAGCCGCTGCCTTCAGGAAGACTGCTGAAGGGGATCAGGTTCAGCACTCCGTCTGCCACAACAAGCGCCAGCTTGTTGCCGGCCAGCTCCTTTTGCAACGGATCCCAGACAAGACGCCGCAGCGCATCCCCGGCCGCCCGATAGTTCCGCTCATTCCGGATGGAGCCAAGGCCGCTGCTATGCGCCTCTGCGTCGGCCGCCGCCCGGGCTTTTGCCACCAGGTCCTCAATCGGCTTCGCGTCTCCCAGGTCGAACACTCGAATGCGGTCTGAATCGGGGTGCATCACAAACGCCATGTAGGCCGGCGTAAACGAGAGTGCCGGGTCAGCCTTGTCCACAGTGATGCGCCGATAGGTGACATACGAGATCAAAACCGATTGGGGCGGCAAGGTGGGTCGCAGTTCTTCCAGCCGCACTGCCGCAACCCGCTGATCGTTGCGCAGGTCGGCGCTTCGCTCGGCCAGCGAGCGCTCAATCTTCTCCATGCGGCCTGTTGCTTGAACAACCGCGTCGTCGAAGCCAGGTTTGCCCGGTGCTCCCTGCTGAAGCGCCAACAAGGCGGCCCTGGCCTGGTTCAAATCTTTCAATTGCCGCGCAACCTCGGGGTCGTTGCCGGCGTTCAGGTTCTTCTGCCTGCGCGCCATCTCGTCGGCAACCAGCGCGCGCGAACTCACAACCTCCTGGTAGATATCCTGCGTGGGCAAATCAGAATGCTTGAGGGCAACTGAAATGGCAGTATCCAATCCATGCGGACGGGTTGCGTCATAGGCCAGCGCCTGGCGTTCCGGCAGGGTACGCGCCTGCAATACAAAAACTTCCCGGCTCAAACGCGCGCTCACCAGCCCCTCTTCAACCGCACGCGCAGGATCGCCGCCCTCGGCAAGGGATTCCGCATACATGGCATGGTGTGCCGCCTGCGCGTCAATTTGCCCATACTTGCTTTTGAGCGAGAACTCAAAGGCCTTCCACGCTAATGGGAACTGGCCTGTGCGCGTGTACAGCTCAGCCATATTCGCGCTCACCTGCATCAGCCTCTGGCTCTCCGGTCCGTAGAGCTTGCTGAGCATTTCCACAGCGCGATTCAGATGCTCTCCGGCCTTGTCGAAGCTTTGAATCTTCAGGTAGTTTGCGCCCAGATTATTCTCGATCACTCCGAAGTGCAGGTCAGTCGGGTCAAGCCGGTACGCAATCGCGAGTGCCTCCTCCTGAGCTTTGATGGCGCCGTCAATATCGCCCATCCGGCCCTTCATCGCGCCCATGTTGTTGAGCGCCGCCAGCAGGTCAGCGCTGTTTGGGCCGCTCTTGCGCGCCAGACCCACTGACACTTCGTAGGCTCGAATGGCGCACGGGTAGTCCCCAAGCCGGCTGCAGATGCGCCCCAGGGCGCCGGCGGCCGTGCCGGTCTCTTGTGCGTCGGGATACTCCTTCTGGCCTATCTTCAGAGCTCGCTCGGCAACCAGCCTTGCGTCGGGGGCGCGATTTAGCCCCATCAGGATATCTGTCTGCGTTGAGAGCGCATCCACATAGGGCTTGCTGCGCGGGCCATCCGCGGCTTCTTCCAACTGAACCAGGCGTCCTGCCAGCCCAAGTGTTGCCGCATCCGCGCCGCCCGTATCCACCTGGAGTGAGATCAGGTCACGCAGCGCGGCGGCCACTTCCTTCGTGTTGCCAGGGTGATCGGCTTCCGCCTTGCGCAGCGCTTCGCGCGCATGCGCAATTGCCTCAGGCCCGGGCTTCTCCGCAGCATCTGCTTTTGGTTGCGTCTGTGCCTGTTGCTGAGTGGCCGCGGGTGCGCTTTGCTGGGCCTCGCCTTGACTGCAAAAAAGCGCGAGCGCAACTGCGCATGAAAGGCCGGCACCCAAAGAGCGCACACACAGCTTCATGTTGGTTGAACTCTGCGCATGCCGGCACAGCGGCGCGCAAACAACATTTCGTTTCAAACTGACCTCCGCGTACGGACACATGGGGAACCCGCCGATCCGTGCGCCCGTGCATTGCATGAGCTTACAACAGGCTCTCAACCCGCAGGCCGCTTTAGCGGAGCTTGCTCAACTCCGCGCGTGCGCGCCTCTCAAAGTCTCCACGCAGCGCAATGGTTTGCCCCAGGTATGTGCGTGCTGCCGGGCCATCCTCGCGAGCCAACGCAAGCTGCGCAAGATAGTAAAGCGCTGCCTCCTGCTCCGCAGAATCGCCTGCGGCGGCCACGGCGCGCAGAGTGCCTGCCGCGGAACCAGGATCGCTCTGGCTCATCTGGCAAATGCCGGTAAAGAACTTCGCCGCCAGGCCATCTGGATCCTCACTCGGCACCTGGGCAAGGCTCTTGATGGCGCCCGCGCAATCCTTGTTTGAATAGGCTTCCATTCCCTCGCTGAAATGCGTATTTCTGCTCTCTCCGCGAAGGTTCGAGGCCCGGACCGCGGGCAGCGTTAGATCCGCGAGACGCGACACTGCTAAAGACACAGCCTTGCCCGCCGCCGCCTGCGCGGGCGACTGGGCCGCCTGTCCAGCCGTCGGAGCGGCAACCCCCACTGCACGCTGTTCCGGCTGCCTTATGGCCCTCAGACCCACAAATCCCACCAGGAGCGTTGCGGCGATTGCCCCAAGCCAGGCGGCCTTCACCGGCCCCGCAATCGGTTTCTTCACAGCCGCGATCGGCTTGGCTCCCAGGTGCCGCGCAACTGCCTCAAACGCTTGAACCTGCGCCAGACACGTGGCGCAGTCGAAGAAGTGCTCTTCGAACTCCCTCGCCTCACTCTCAGGCAGAGTTCCTTGAAGATAGCGTTCAAGGCAAGTTTCAGCAGGTGTTCCGGTGCACTGGGTCATCTCGTTTTTCCTGCAATGATGTCGTCCGGCGGCTGAATTTGTGACTGACGGCGCACAGATTCTGTCACGCGGCGTGTGGCCCTCAGCTTTCGCTGCCGCACCACATCCGGGCTCAGGCCCAGCCGTTGGGCAATCACGCCGGGCTTAAGCCCTTCCACAAGAGTCATTTCCAGAATCTTGCGGTCCAGGGGGTCCAGGCTGGCAATCACATCCAGTGCTGTGCTTTCCCGCTGTTGTTCCTCCACCCTCGATGCCGCTGACGACAAATCGGGCAGATCGTCGGGGAATTCCAGGATCTCTGTACGCCGGTTGGCGCGGTAGTAGGTGTTCAGCTTGTTCCGGGCGATCGCGCTCACAAACCCCGCGAGCTTGGCAGGCTCTCGCAGTTGCCCACGCCGCAGCGCGCAAATTGCCTCAATCAGCACGTCCTGTTGCAGATCGGCGGCCAGGTCGGCATTGCGCGACCGCGCCAGCAACATCGCCCGCACCGGCTGCACATAGCGCAAGGCAAACTCATGCTCCGCGTCGCCATCTCCCGCGGCAATGCGCGTCACCAACCACACATTGTGTTGAGCAGCGTCGTGCGCCAACAAGCCGGCTTTGTCGCTGGGGCGACCCTTCATTCTTTCAGTCGATTCAATACAGAGACTTGATTGTGCCATTTTCTCACACACTGTCTTTGCCCCAACGGCTTTTGATTACCGAGCCGTGACTGGGGTAACTAGACTTGTTGAAATCCATTCATCCATAACCGCCGGGGCATAGCAATCCGGGCGACCTGAGGAATAAGACAAACCGGCAGGGAGTTATTCATCCAGATACTAACCTGTCCTGCGATCCGTCCTACCTGGTTCGTCGTAAAGCTCAAACTTTTGCCTGAAGTCATTCCCACGCGTTCGACGCGACGGTCTGGTAGTGGTACCTCGTCTTGGTCTTCAGCAACGACAGAATGCTTACAGGCGTACGCGGCATGTGCATCATCTCCTGGAACACCTGGCTTCTCAGAACCAGGAGAGGGGAACCCTCTCGTGAAGCACCATCTCCATACCGATGTGTCAGCTCAAGCAATCTGCGATAAACACACACCCGTGAGAGCCAACAGATGCGAACGCAAGCGTCTCTGAGTTCACAGCGGCTGGCAGCGTTGAAAAAAGTTATGAAAAACGGGAAAGAAGTTCTCCAAAGAATAAACAGGCCCGAGTTTGCAATGCAAGTGAACCTTCTGTCATCTCCCTATAACGTAAACAGCACCCCATTCCCGCTTGCGCCAACAAAAAAGCCCCACCCTTCCGGAGGAGGCTTCAGCTTTCGGAAGAACTTGTACAGGCGGTAGGCCGGGGATTTATCCCCGATAAAAAGCCCATCAAATCGATTTGGCCGTTAGGCCCTGAGGTATGCTTTTCGGCCGAAACCAGGCGTCTCCCCGCAGCCTGTTTAGCGCCGGAGGAGAGATTCCACGCCGTATCCCAAAAAAATCAGGCATTTTGCGGCAACAAAAAGCCCCACCCCAAGCGGAAGGTGTCTCCTCGCAGGTGCGTCTCCGCTCCGCCCTCAAACACCCAGGCGGTTGCGCCGCACCAGCTCTCCGAGTGTCGAATTGGTCTTCGGCCGGTAACCCTTCAGCGGCAAAATCCGCTCGTGGATCGCATCCAGCAGCCAGTCCGGCTGCGGGAAGAACATCGCTTCCAGCTCCGGCGCGGGGGTAATCCAGTTGCGCGAACCCACGACAACTGGCGGCGCATCCAGCGAGTCAAAGCAAAGCTGCGTGAGGTTGGTGGCCACAGTTTGCAGCACGCAGCCCCTCTCCACCGCGTCACTGATGAGAATCACCTTCCCGGTCTTCCGAACTGAAGCCACAAGCGTCTCATAGTTGATTGGATTGACCGAGCGAAGATCCACAATCTCAGCCGAGAGACCGAACTCCTTCTCCAGCCGGTTAGCGGCTTCCACTGCGGTGTAGAGCGCCGGCCCCAGCGTGATGATCGTCAGGTCCTTGCCCTTGCGCTTGATCGAGGGCTCTGAAAGATCAATCTCATAATGGCCTTCAGGTACACCCTGCTCGGCAAACATCTCGCCGATGTCATAGATCTTCTGGCTTTCGAAGAAGACCACGGGATCGGTGCCGGCCAGTGCTGCGGCCATCATGCCCTTGGCGTCGTAGGGCGTAACCGGATAAACGACTTTCAGGCCGGGGATGTGACTGGCCAACGCGGTCCAATCCTGCGAGTGCTGCGCGCCATACTTTGCGCCCACTGAGATGCGAAGCACCACCGGCATCTTCACATCTCCGGCCGACATCGACTGCCACTTTGAAAGTTGATTGAAGATCTCGTCGCCGGCGCGCCCCATGAAGTCGGCATACATCAGCTCGGCTACAACTCTGCCACCTGAAATGGCATAACCCACGGCGGCGCCCACAATGGCAGCCTCGGCAATCGGCGAATTGAACAGCCGATGGTAAGGAAGCAGCTCGGTGAATCCGCGATAAACCGCGAAGGCGCCGCCCCAGTCGCGATTCTCTTCGCCGAACGCAATCATCGTGGGATCGATCGAGAACCGGTGCAGCATGGCCTCGAACACCGCATCGCGCATGTTGTAGGTCTTCATCTTCGGAACGGGCTTGCCGTCCAGTGTAGCCGTGCGAACCTTTCCGGCGATCTGCCGCACGCGCGCGTTTTCCGCGATCGGCTCCAGGAACTCCGGCTCGCGGTCGTCGAACTTCTCCACGTGCTGGTTCGAGAACATCACGCTCTCGACCAGATTCGAATCAATCGCAACGCGCGGGCTCTTCTCCAGATCGACAGCCAGGCGGAACATGTCAAAGACCGTGGTCTCAATGCTCTCTCGCGCGCTGTCCAGTTCGCGCTCGGTAAGGATGTGAGCATCGGCCAGACGCTTGCGGAACGAGACGAGCGAGTCCGCATGCTGCCAATGCTCAATCTCTTCCTTCGACCGGTAGCTCGACGCATCGGACGGCGAGTGGCCGCTGATGCGATAAGTGATGGTGTCCAGCAGGGCCGGGCCGCGGCCTTCAGCCAGTATCTGCTTCTTGCGGCGAAAGGCGTCGATCACCGACAAGGGATCGTATCCGTTGACGCGCTCGGCGTGCATCTGTTCGGGATTGACGCCCGCACCGATGCGCGCGATGAACTGCATGCCCATGGTTTCGCCGTTCGGCTGCCCGCCCATGCCATAGAAGTTATTCATGCAGTTGAACAGGATCGGCAATCCACCGCCCAGCGACTGATCCCACAGCTTGGTGTACTGGTCCATCGCCGAGAAGGTGATGCCTTCCCACACCGGTCCGCATGCGAACGAGGCATCGCCGATGTTGCAGACCACGATGCCCGGCTTGCGGTTGACACGCTTGTAGAGCGCGGCGCCCGGAGCGATGGAGCCCGAACCGCCCACGATCGCATTGTTCGGATAAATTCCAAAGGGAGTGAAGAACGCATGCATTGATCCGCCCAGCCCGCGCTGGAAACCTGTGTCGCGCGCGAAGATCTCGCTGTACGCTCCGTAAAGGAATGCGCGGATAGCCGTCTCGCGCACCGGCCCCTGGAACTCGCGAGCCACCGGTGCGAGCATTGCGCCGCCACGAGACGTTGCGATGATTTCCGATAGCTGCTGCTCGGGAATCTTGTGGATGCTCGACAAACCCTTGGCCAGAATTTCGCCGTGGCTGCGGTGCGATCCAAAGATATAGTCCTCCGGCGAAAGCAGGAACGCCATGCCCACAGCAGCCGCTTCCTGCCCGATAGACAGGTGAGCCGGCCCGGCGTGGTTGTACGTCACCCCTTTATACGCGCCCTTGATCTTGATCTCGTTCAGGATCGTCTCGAACTCGCGAATTGCGCACATGTCCTGCCAGATGGCTAGAAGGTCCTCAGTGGAATAGTGGACCATCTCTTCCTCGATCGTGCGATCGTAGGCGTTGATGGGAATATCGGACAGGCGGATGCTGGCCTTGGAAAACACACTGCTCGGTTCGACAACAATTGACTTGGGCATAATCGAAACTCCTAATTGATTGCGGCAATCGCCTCTCGCAAGGCTTCAGAAACTGTGGGGTGCGGGAACACCAGTTGGCTTGCGTGCGGGGCGCTCATCTCGGTTTCAACCATCATCGCCGCGGCAATAATAAACTCGCTGCTTGCGTCGCCGATGGCATGCACGCCCAGAATCTCGCCAAACTCCGCGCCGCACAACACCTTGACTACGCCGGTTCCATCTTCATGCTCCACAAGGTAGCGCCCCGCCACGGCCATCGGCACGAGCGACTTCTTGTACTTGGTGCCGGCGGCCTTCAATTCTTCTTCCGTGCGGCCCACCATCGCCATTTCAGGATGGGTGTAAACCACCGCGGGCAGCGCGTTGTAGCGCACCGCGTCCTTCACGCCAAACATGTTGTTCACGGCGACAATGCCTTCACGCGTGGCCGCGTGGGCCAGCATGCGCCTGCCGGTTACGTCGCCGCATGCCCAGATTCCTGGAACGTTGGTCTTCCCCTGCTCAGATGTCTTGATGCCCTTGGGGCTGAAGTCGATGCCAACCTTTTCCAGGCCGAGGTCTTCGACATTCGCGCGCCGCCCCGTGGAGTTGAGAATGTACTCAGCCTCAATGCTCCCTTGCGCCCCGTCCTGCGCGGCGAAGTGCAGCGTGTGCCCCTCAATGCGCAGCACCTTTGCAGACAGATGAAACTCGATGCCCTTCTTCGTCAGGATCCGCAGCATGCGTGCGGAGATTTCACCGTCGGCGCCGGCCGCGATGTCCGGCAGCATCTCAAACACCTGCACCGACGCGCCAATCTCCTGAAAGAAGCACGCGAATTCCAAACCAATGTAGCCGCCGCCCACAATGGCGATGCTCTTGGGCACTTGTTGTAATTCAAAAACAGAATTCGAATCGAGCGTGAACTCAGACTGGATGCCCGGAATCGGTGGCACCGCCGGCCGCGATCCGGTGGCGAGCAGAAGATTCGCCGCTTCGTAGCGGACATCTCCCACTTCAACAGTATTGCGCGCAACCAGCCGCGCGTGGCCGATGATCACCTCAACGCCTGCGCGCTTCAGCAGGCCCTGGACGCCTTTGGTCAGCGTGGCCACAATGTGGTTCTTGCGCTCCACCACGGCAGGCATATCGAACACTGGCGTGCCCACGCGCACTCCGTAAGCAGCGGCTTCGCCGCACTCGCGGAACAACCGCGACGAGCGCAGAAACGTCTTGGCCGGGATGCAGCCGACATTCAGGCAGGTTCCGCCGATCCACTGCTTCTCAACCAGCGCAACCTTCTTGCCCATCTTGCCGGCATGGATCGCCGCTTCGTATCCTCCGGGACCTCCGCCGATCACGATTAGATCGTACATATCTGCTCCACGCTTTCGATCTTCTCCCGGAGAACTTTCAGGAACCGCGCGCCCGGTGCGCCATCGATCACCTGGTGGTCCAGCGTAAGCGAGAGGCCGATGGAATCGATGAACTCCACCATGCCGCTTTTCCGCACCGCCTTCAGTTGAATCGCATTGACGCCGAGAATTGCCACCTGCGGCGGATTGAGCACCGGTGTGAACGACTCGATGCCCAGACCGCCGAGGTTGCTGATGGTAAATGTCCCGCCGGACAAGTCGTCCGCGGGGATGGTGCCTTCAACAGCTTTGGCCGAGAGCTCCTTGATGCGGGCGGCCAGCGCCGCTGCGCTCAGCGCCTGCGCATCGTGCACCACCGGAACAAGCAGTCCGCGCGGAGTGTCGCAGGCAAACCCGATATGAACGCCGCGGCCCTGCCGAATCGTCCCATCGACGAACAGCACATTCAGATGCGGCGCCTCAAGCAACGCCTGCACGGTACAGAACGTCATCAGGTCGTTGATGTTGATCTCAGGCGCCGAACTTGAAGCTTTGATGCGGGCGCGCAGCAGCAGCAACCCGCGCGCGTCGGCTGAAGTGTTGAGCGTGTACTGTGCAGTGCCTGCGAGCGACTCGCGCAACCGGCGCGCAATCTTCTCGCGGACCCCGGAGATGCGGCTCTCCGGGGCGGCCAGATCCGCAGCCAAAACCATCCCGCCAATGCCTGAGCCCTCGCGAGGGGCAAATGCCCCATTGCGCACTCCCTGGCCCGCCGCATCCGAGACTCTTGCCGAGCTGTGATAAAGCGCGCGCATATCGTTCTCAAGCACGCGGCCGCACGGCCCTGTGCCGGCAACTGCCTGCGGGTTAAAGTTGTGCTCTTCGGCAAAGCGCCGCGCCCTCGGGCTCCATGCCGCTGAAGAGGAAGTTGCGGAAGCATTGGCCCCCGCGCGACCAACCGGCTCCGGGTGCTTGTCTTGCGCACTCGGCTCTTCGGGGCGGGCGGCCTCTGAACCGGCATGCGCACCTTCGGCTTGCGGACGGAACTCTTCAACGCTCTCGCCGGGGTTGCCGATGACAAACAGCTTGGTAAAGACGGGAACCAACTCACCCTTATTGAAGAAGCGCGCCAGCAGGGTGCCGTCAATCGGAGCCTCCACCTCAAAGCTCGTCTTGTCGGTCTCAATTTCGACCACAGGCTCCCCGGCGGCCACCGTCTGGCCCTCTTCCTTGAGCCATCTGCTGATCAGGCACTCTTCTACCGTGTTGCCAAGCTTCGGGATTTCAACCGCGACTGCCATATAGGTTGTCCTGATTCCTTCCCTCTCGCGGTGCTCTGTGCTCTTGATCGCTCGCCGATTGGGGCAGGCCGAAGCCTGGCGATGAAGGCGTTAACTGCCACTCCGGGTCTCGCCGCCCGATCCGGGAGAGGATACACCTGAAAATTGAACCTAGACTAGATCGTTTACGAGCGATTGTCAACCTTCATTGAGATCGTATATGATCGTACATGCGCATTTCTTGGTGCGTTTGCGAACCTTTCGCGGTCCGGGAGAGCCATGCCGTGCTCCTGATTTCTTTGCCACCCTCGACTGTTCCAAGTGAAGAGTCGACAAGGTGAGTCCAGCAAACAGAACAATCCATGTTACTTGCTGGCTGGCTTCTGAAACGCAGGCCCGCGCGATGTGGCGGTCGCTCACTTTACCTCCGCCACCAGGACTTCGACCTTCGCCTCGCGCAACTGTTCAATATAGTGCGCTTCGGTTCCGGAATCGGTCACCAGCACATCCATATCCGTTGCCGGGCAAACATACGCAAAACCCTGCGACCCGAACTTGGTGTGATCCACCAGGGCGATGCGGGTCTTGGCCGCCTTCAGGATCATCCTCTTGATCTGCGCCTCGGCCTGCCTTGAAGTGGAGATGCCATAGCCCGGATCGATGGCGCTGACGCCGATCACGGCCTTGTCCACGCGGATCTCCGACAGGGCATGGCGAGCCCAATCTCCTGAGAGGTAGAAGGTGTCCTTCTGGAGGTCGCCGCCGGTGCACAGCACGGTAATCCCAGCGCTCTGCTGCAGCTCGCAAACAATGCTGGGAGAGTTAGTTACCACCGTGACGCGATTGCGCTGGGCCAGCAGGCAAGCCAGCTCAAAGACCGTGGTGCTGCTCTCCAGAAAGACCGTGTCGCCGTCGGCAATCAGCTGCACAGCCCGGCGCGCAATGGCCTCTTTCTCCTTGCTGTGGCTGCGCAGCAGCATCTCGTAGGCAGGCTGAAAGTTGGTGCTCGACATGCGCGAAGTGGCGCCCCCGTGAGAGCGGACCAGCAATCCCTGCGCTTCAAGTGCCGCCAGGTCCCGGCGAATAGTAATCGGCGTGGCGCCGAGCAACTCGCAAAGCTCGGAAGCGGCAACCGTCCGGCGCATGGAGAGAATCTCGCGAATGCGAAACCTGCGTTCTTCGGCAAGCATGGCGAAAAAAGGCCTCTCTTTCGAACAAAAACGAACATTTTCATTCGCAATTGTTGCTGGCCCGATCTTAGCACGCAGATCCGCGCATGGGGAAACGAGCGAAGAAAGACGATCTCCACCACGTTTGCGAATTGGGGGACGAACCTGCCTGAGCCCTCTAGATAAACTCGGTCCTGCGGATAATCTCGTCCTGCAGTGCGCGGTCGAGTTCGACAAAGTAGGCGCTGTAACCCGCCACGCGCACCACCAGGCTGCGATACTCCGCCGGGTTCGACTGGGCCTCGCGCAGCGTCTGCGCCGAGACCACGTTGAACTGCACATGCGGCACATGCAAACTGCTGAAGCCGCGCAGCAACGAAACAAAGTTCGCCAGCGAGCGCTCGCCTTCAAAAAACGCCGGCAGAAACTTCATGTTCAGCAGTGTGCCGTTCGATGCCAGCGAGAGGTTGGCCTTGCTCACCGAATTCAGAACCGAGGTCGGCCCTTTCACATCCTGGCCGGAGTTGGGTGAGAGCCCGCCATCCGCCAGCGGCGCGCCTGCATGTCGCCCATCGGGCGTGGCGCCCACGGTGGCGCCCATCGGCACATGCGCGGACACGGTGTAGAATCCCGGCTGGTACGAGCCTCCCCGCACCGTGGGATAGGCGCCCACCAGTTCGCTATAGCGGTTGGCCCACTGGTGAGCGAAGCCGTCCACACGGTCGTCATCGTTGCCATACTTCGGAACGCCGTTGATGAGCCGTTGGCGCAAAATCTCCTGGCCCGCGAAGTCCGTGCGCAGGGCTTCCAGCAACTGCTGCCCGCTGACCCAGTGCTCGTTGAACACCGCGCGCTCCACGGCGGCCAGGCTATCGGCAACATTGGCCACCTGCACACCCTGCACGCCAGAGAAGTTGTAGTGCGCTCCGCCGGCTGTCACATCCACACCGCGTGCAACGCAGTCCTGTATCACCAGCGACAAAAACGGCGAGGGGAGAACCTCCGCGTGAATGCGGTCCACAATATTGCAGCCCGCGACCATCAGCCGGATGAAGTGTTGAGTCTGTTCTTGATAGCAGGCCTGCAACTGCTCGAACGACGTAATCTCATTCAGTGGCGGCGTGCGCAACCCGATCTGCACGCCGGTCTTCGGGTCTGCCCCGCCAAATAAAGTCAGCTCCAGAATCCGCGCCATGTTGAACATGGCCGCATCGCTCCAGCCCAACGCCTTGCCCGGAGTGGAAAGCTCCACGCAGCCCACCACTGCGTAGTTCATCGCATCTTCCGCCGCAACGCCCCGCTGCACCTGGCCGGGTATAATCACCTCGTCGTTGAACACCTGCGGCATGCCGCTGCCTTGGCTGATCACAAACGCGGCCGTCTCAAGAAAATCCTGCGGACTGTTTTTGTGGATGCGAATCGAAAGATTCGGTTGCGTCATCGCCAAATCAGCCTGCGCGCGCAGGCACATAAAGCTCAACACGTTGGTCGCGTCGCGGCCATCGGCTGTCTGCCCGCCGGTAGTGATGTTGAACCCGATCGGGAATCCCGCGAAGTAGCGCGCCCCCGAACTGCTGCGGAGCAACACAATCTCATTGCACTTCAGCCAGAATCCCTCCAGCAGTTCCTGCGCCTCATCCAGATTCAACGCGCCCGATTCGAGATCGCGCTCAAGATAGGGCAGCATGTACTGGTCAAAGCGTCCGAGAGAGAAGCTGCTCGCATTCGATTCAATCTGTAACATCACCAGCAGGAACCAAACAGCTTGCAGCGCTTCGCGAAAATCGCGCGCCGGACTTTCAGCCAACCAGTTGCAGGCGCTGGCAATTCCTGCCAGCTCGTTCTGTCGCGCGCGCTCCGGCTCTGTCTTTAGTTGCTCGTCTGCAAGGCGCGCATAGCGCGCGATAAACTCGCCCGCGGCATCGAGCGCGAGATTGGCCGCCTCGTAGAACACCGCATCGGCTTGCGGGTTGGCTTGCTGCGCCGTCCGAACCTGCGCACGCAATCCACCGATCCCCAGCCGCAGCCAGGCCGGCACGTCGGGCAGAATGTGCCCCTGTGCGTGGTCGGTCTGGTTCAGCTTGAATGCCTTGCCGCGCACCGCCGCCTTCACTTCGCCGGTCAGCCGCGCATCCACAATGTCTTCAAGCGTTGAGCCGCGCCAATACGGAAAGATCTCCTCACGCAGCTCCCTGATGCGTTCAGCGTCAATGTTGAAGGGATCCTGCGGGCGCGTGGGCAGAATGTCCAGCTCCTCATCGATCCAGTTCACCGCGCCTTCCGGCGCAATCACGCCCATGCGCGGCTCGAGCGACCGGTTGCCGACAATCACCTCGTCGGGATCAATTGAAATGGGCATGTTGCGCACAAGGTGCAGCATCATAGCCGCTCGCCTCAGAGGCATGGGCTTGCCTTCGCTCTGCCGATACGCCTCGGTCGCCAGCCGCGCGCGCACCACATCGATCTCCCGCTCGCTTTCAACCAGGCGCTTGCGGATGCGCGCATGTCGTTCGCTCGCCGCGGCCGACTTCCAATCTTCCCGGGGGAAGGCAAGAGCAGGATGCGACTTGAGGTCAGGCAATTGAGGTTTCATCAGCTTCCTATCGTCACTTCGAGTTGTTCCGCTTCAAGAATCTGTGTCAGCTCGCGCACCCGCTCCTGGCTCAGAGCTTCCTGGCCTTCCATCGCGTAGGGCCGGCCAAGCGACGCGTACTTCGACTTTCCGAATGCGTGGTAAGGCAAAAGGCTGATCTGCTTTGAAAGGCCGGGCTGCCCGGCCACAAAGCGCGCAATCGCCGCCAGGCTCTCCGCGTCCGCATTGAATCCAGGAATCAAAGGCACACGCACACTCACCGGCGCTTTGATCTCTGCCATGTGCCGCAGATTCGAGAGGATCACTTCGTTATCCACGCCCGTCCACTCGCGATGGACTTCGGGGTCCATGTGCTTCAAGTCGAAGAGCACCAGGTCCAGGTGCGGCAGCAGCCGCTCGAAGACCTTCCAGCGCGTGTGGCCGCTGGTCTCCATCGCAGTCGAAAGCCCCGCTCTCTTGGCCAGTCGCAGCAGCGCCTCGGCAAAGTTGGGTTGCGCCGTGGGCTCGCCGCCCGTCAACGTCATCCCGCCGCCGCCGGTATAGAAAGGCTGGTCGCGCAGCACCTCGCCGATCACATCGCCCGCCGTGCGCTGCACGCCGAGCCAGCGCAGCGCGCCGCCCGGGCAAACCTCTGAGCGCGGACTGAACTTGTCCTTCTCCGCTTGCGTGACCGCACCATGCTCCCACTCGTCGGAACAAATATCGCCAAATTGCCCGCAGCGGATGCATTGCTGTGAAGCCAAAGCGAGCTCGGGCTGAAACCGCTGCGACTCCGGATTGCAACACCACGCGCAACGCAACGGGCAGCCTTTGAAGAACACGTTCGTGCGAATGCCGGGACCATCGTGAACAGAAAAATGCTGCACATTGAACACAACGCCAGCGACATCTTCCAGCCGCATCTCCTCTGCCGACTCTTCCCTTGGAGTGCCCGAGTGTGGAGTGCCCGAGTATAGAGAGCCCGCGTGCGACTCGCCGGCCACCATCGCACTCTTGCGATTAGCCTCTGCCAGCGCGTGCCGCGCCATCCAGCCGCTGCCCAGAATGTGCCCATTGTCTCCGATCTCGGTCGCCACAATGCGCACGCCGCAACCCACCGAGCGATAACAATGCCGCGGCACCGCGCGCCGCGCAGGCTCCAGCAGCAGATCGCCGGCCTTCACCACGCTGCCGCCCACAACAAACAGATCCACATCCAGCACCATGGCCAGCGTGGCCACCGCCGCGCCCAGTGCGCTCCCGGCCTCTTCCATCACCTGCCGCGCCAGCTCGTTGCCTGCAAGCGCAAGATCGACAACACCCACTGCCGACATCTCCGCAGCATTCTCAGAAGGGTTCGCAGCCACAAGTTTTCTCTGATAGCGCCGTGCCAGCCACGGCCCGGCAATGAAAGTCTCAACACACCCATACGATCCGCAAGAACAGAGATCCCCCGCGCGATCCAGCGGCACATGCCCCACTTCGCCCGCAGTGTTGTTCTGCCCGCGGATCATCTGCCCATTCACGATGGTCGCGGAGCCCACGCCGGTGCCGGTGATCACATACGTCATGCTCCGCTCGCCGCGCCCCGCGCCATAATAAAACTCGCCCAGGCAAGCGGCCTTGGCATCATGGTCAATCTGCACAGGAATGCCAAGCCGCGTTGAAAGCATCTGTTGCAGCGGCGCATAGTGCAGCCCGGCCAGGTTCGGCGGATCCAGCAGCATGCCCGCCGCGTTATCCACCGGCCCCGGCGCGCACAGCCCCAAAGCCGCAATGCGCGCGCCCTCGGGCCGCATCGCCGAGAGCGTCTCCACCTCTTTGGCGATGCGCTCGACAACACTCTGCGGGCCCAGCGTGGGGTTAGTAGGAATGCGGACCCGCGAGACAACGCGGTTCTCCGGGCTTATCAATCCAATTTCGATCTTCGTCCCACCCAGATCGACGCCAATCACCCAATCGTCGTTCATCGCTCTCCCCAAAAGCCTCTCCGCAACTTACGCGCTTAACGTGACCGAAGGAGAGGTTTCCACTCGGCTCAACCGCACCAGTTCCGCAGCGGTCTGTTGGTCGGTACACAATGCGTTCAACACGGCCGACCGCAGCGCTCCCAGAATTGCTCTCACCTTGGCCGGCCCGGCGGCCACGGCGATTGTGTTGGGAATACGCCGCAGCTCATCCAGAGTCAGTCCGATCATGCAATCG
>Ga0302320_10007503_pt1 | contig 24012 bp, 18 predicted proteins | sample Bog_T0_3_FD_202130 | JGI IMG/M metagenome (GOLD analysis project Ga0302320, IMG submission 202130) | Peat permafrost microbial communities from Stordalen Mire near Abisko, Sweden - Bog_T0_3 | ecosystem: Environmental > Terrestrial > Soil > Wetlands > Peat | place: Sweden: Abisko, Stordalen Mire...
AAACACCTTGTAGCCCTTCTGCTGGTCCGGCGGATAGCTAGCGACATCGATCTTGCTGGGTCCCTTGTCTTGCGGAAGCGTAACGTTGCTGCCGCTCTGCGCCGCCAGAAACAGGGGAACTGAAAGACAGGCGATGGTCATTGTACGAATTGCTTTGTGCATTTCTCTCTCCTTACCACATGTACCGGATATCCAGCTTAAAGAGTTTATCGGTTGTGCCGACCAATGCCAGCGGGTCGCCGTCGTGTTCCTGGGTATAGGCGGCGCGGAGCACAACGTTGCCCAACGTAGTGAGAGCACGTTCTCCGCCGATGCTCCAGGCTCGCGTATGCATGGCAGGCTGCGGATCGATGCTTGAGGTTCCGCGGTCGAGCCGTGCCATGATGACCGTGCCCGGCTTGAAGTAATAGTCCGCCTCTCCGCGGTAGGTGTTCGCAACATAGTGGGACATTGGCCCGCCCTGCACCCACTGCCAGTCGTCGTTGCTATGGATGAAACCGCCGAGCAGATCGAGCTTATCAAAGAACAGGTAGTTGCCGAATACGCCGGTGCGGTAGAAGGTGGGCCGATAGGTGAACTGATTGTCTGCGCCCGCATTCTGTATCTGGTCTTTCGTCCCGCGATAGAACATCGCGGTCACGCCGCCATCGGGACCGAACCAGTAGTCGGCGTCGGCCCACACGTCCTTGGAGCTTTTTGTGGAGTTGGCGAGTATCTCACTGCCATCGGCGTTCAGCCCGTTGGTCACCTTGGCAGAGACGGCAAAGACATTCTTGAAGTAATTCGAGGCGTGCGTGTAGCCCACATCCACGCCCACCGGATGCTGATCGAGAGAGAAGCTGATGGGATCGACGTTTGTCAGCGTGTATGCGGGATCGGAGAAGAGGTTATAGAACATGGCTGCCCGCGTTCCCTCGCCCTCTTGCATATGCATCTCGCCGGCCTTGATGAAATAACTGCTGTTGGCGCGGCCGCGAGTGTAGACTCCAAAACCTTGCTCCAGATTGCTATTGCCATCCTGGTAGAGCTCGTAGTGGCCGAAGTAGGAGAATCCGGTTTCAGGCACGGCGCCGGCGATGAACAGCGCGGCTTCATCCAGGTTGAAGCTGGTGCAGGACGAACTCGAAGATGTGTCGCTGCCGCACGAAGTGGAAGGGGAAGCCGAAGTTGTGTTGCCCGCGTCGGCGACTGTCTTGTCGGCAGTGACACTGGCCTGCAAAATCAGTGCGACAGAGTGGGTAAGGCTGAACTTGATATCTTTGTCCAGCTCCGTGATCTTTGGAGCGGGCTTGGTTCCGTCCATCTCGTCGGGCGGCATGCGGTAGCCGAGGCGCTTGAACATGTAGCCGTTTTTGTTCAACGCGGGCGGCACGGTGTGGCAGGTATAGCACTTGACGCCGTACTTGCGGGCAAATGCCGGAATGGCGTGCCCTGGCTGGGGCATCAGCAGGACGAAGCCGAGCGCTACCAGAAAAGCCTTTACGCCTGAGGTCCAGAGATTCATGTGCGGGAGCTCCTGGCGTCTTCTTAGGCACGGCAAGAGCCAAAGCTCAGATTATATGAAATCAATGACTTGCATTGGGGACTCCTCGTCATCTGAGGATTTCATTCCCCGCATTCCGAACCATCCTGTGGAATCGATTCCCCAACCGGCTGCTCCTTGTCGCGTTTGAGCAGCAGGTAAAAGGTCTTTCGATCGACTCCAGCTTCGCGCGCGGCGGCGCTTACATTGCCGCCGCAACGGGCAAGCACAGCCTGCGCATACGAGAGCTCGAAGCTCGCCAGATATTGCTCCCTGGCGTCCTTCCAAGGCAGGGTTGAAAGACCTCCAGCAGCCTCAGCGGGTTGAAAATCCTCTTCCAGGTCTCCCGGTTCCAGCATCCCGCCAGGATGCAACGCCGTCAGCCTTTCCATTACGTTCTTGAGTTGACGAACGTTCCCCGGCCAGCGCTGACTCAAAAGCGCCTCATAAAACCTCGGCGATCCCGATAGACTCTTGCCGTATCGCCGCGAAAACCGCTCCAGAAAGAAGCGCGCCAAGTGAGGAATGTCCTCGTGCCGGTCGCGCAAGGGCGGCAGCTTCACCGTGACTACGCTCAGCCGGTAATAAAGCTCTTCGCGAAAGCTGCCTGCCTTGATTTTGGCCAGCAGATCCTGGTTGGTCGCGCACAGGATGCGGCAATCCACGCGCACCGGCGTCAATCCACCCAGCCGCCGCAGAACCCGCTCCTCCACAAAGCGGAAGAGGCGCGTTTGCAGTTCCACGCCCAGGTCTCCGATTTCGTCCAGGAAGAGCGTGCCGCCGTCGGCCGACTCAATAAGCCCCTTCTTGGTTCGTTCGGCTCCCGTAAACGCGCCGCGTTCATAGCCGAATAATTCGCTCTCAATGAGCGAGCCCGGCATGGCGCTGCACTCCACCGGAACAAATGGTCCATCCTTGCGCCGGCTCTGGTTGTGCATGAACCGGGCCATGACCTCTTTGCCGGTGCCGCTCTCGCCCAGAATCATCACTGTGGCATCGGTGGCCGCGGCCCGGCGGCATTTCTCCGCCTGGTCAAGCATGGCGGGGCTGCGCGTCTGTGGTGAATCCGCCTCTCCAAGAGCCTCAAGACGGCCTTTCAGCGTTTCCACTTCGCGCTCCAGCTTCACATGCGACAGCGCCCGCTTTACAACCAAAAGCAGATCTTCGCGCTTGAAGGGTTTCTGGAGGAAGTCGAATGCGCCGTTGCGCATGGCAAGCACAGCGCTCTCGACGGACCCAAACGCCGTCAGGAAGACGATGGGGAGTGCGGGATAAGCTTCGTGAAGGCGAGCAAAGACCTCTTCTCCCGACATTCCCGGCATCCGCACATCCAGCAGGACAAGGTCAGGCGGGTTCGCCAGGCACTCGGCGAGTCCCTTTTTCGGGTCCGTGAAGACAGCAACCAGCGTTCCGGGCTCCCGCAGCATGCGCTGAATGTTCTCGCCCAGCGCGGCTTCGTCGTCGATGACTAGAATGCTGCTCAATCTGTCGTTCCTCCGGCAAACCAGTGATAGGGCTGGCCGCGGGTAAATCGCGCCGGCGGCAATTCGATTACGAAGCTGGCGCCGCCGCCGACTCTGGTCTCATAGCGGATGCGGCCATCATACATATCGAGCAGGCTTGCCGCCAGAAACAGCCCCAAACCCAGCCGTTCACGCCCCGTGCTGTTTGAGATGAACGGCTCGAAGAGATGTTCGCGAATGCTTTCGGGCACGCCCGGCCCGTTGTCTTCGATTCTTGCCACCACTTTGGCGCCCGCGGTGCGATAGGGTTCGAGACGCACCCAGATCGTGGCCTCATCGCGTCCCTTCAGCGCTTCAAGAGCGTTGCTCAGCAGGCCGCGGACGACTTCACCGACCACGTGTTCCGGCACATCCACGCGCGGCGCTTCGGCAATTTCTTCCGCCAGTCTCACGCCCTGGGCCGTTGCCGAGGGCCGGAGCGCATCGAGGACATCGGCCAATGCCTTTTGCGGAACCGATGCGGCGAAGACCTCTCCGCCGCGTTCCCGCCGCAGCGCTTGCAAGAGTGTGCGGGCGATGTTGCCCATGTAGCGCGTCTCTTTGAGCATTTGCTCGAGGTCGGCGCAAAGGGCGGCATCCTCCTTGCGTTCGTCGAGCAGCACCTCGATCCGGCCAGCGACAATGGCCAGCGGATTGTTGAACTCGTGCATGAAGCCCGCCGTAAACTGGCCGAGAAGCGTAAGCTGGTGGCTCAACCGAGCCTGCCGGTCGGCGGCTTGCAACTCCTCGCGCAGGCGGGACGTGCGGAAGCGGACGGTCTCCAATTGCAGCTTCAGTTGCGCCGCCGTTTCGTCGGCATTCGCGGTACGAGCAAGCAATCGGTCTCTCCGCCCAAGCAGGTACAGCAGCACAGGAAGAGGCGCCGCAATACAGGCAGCGATCAAGGCGATGGCCTTGGCGAATGCAGAGCCGGAGTAAACCCAAAAGAAGATGCCCAGGATCGGCAAAATCCAGGCCCCGCTGACCCAGAGCAGCGGCTGGCTCCACTCATTGGAGCGCCTGACATCCCTGTCATCCCGTGGCTTTCCCAGCATATCGCTCCAGTGTAAAGCTTCGGGAAGGTTGAGCCGCAACCAGAATCCTACGTTTTCCGGTCGCTCCATGTTGCACAGCGCCATCTCAGTCGCCGATGTTCGGTTGCAGGGCCAAGGTCATCAGCTCTCGTTGCAACTTTCGCTCACGAAGCCAGGTAAAGATCACAGGGGTCACAATCAGCACGTGGATGAGAGAGCTAACCATTCCACCCAGGACCGGCGCGGCAAGTGGCTTCATGAATTCCGCCCCAGTGCGCGTAGACCAAAGCAGCGGCAGCAGACCGGCCACCACCGTGGCCACAGTCATCACCTTGGGGCGGAGCCGGAGCAGCGCACCTTCCATCACGGCGGCGTGCAGTCCGGCTAGAGTAAGCCGTCCATCTGCGGCCGTGCGCCGCGCGACTGCCTCTTCCAGATAGATCACCATTACCACGCCGGTTTGCACCGCGGTTCCGAAGAGCGCAATAAAGCCGACCCACACCGCTACAGAGAAGTTAAGCCCCAGCGCCTTGACCATAAAAACTCCCCCTGTCAAAGCAAACGGCACCGCCAGCAGCACGTGTGCCGCCTCCTTTGCAGAGCCGTAAGTGCGATAGAGCAGAACGAAGATTAACGCGAGGACGAGCGGGATAACCATTTCCAGACGTTTGCGCGCGCTGATCTCGTTTTCATATTGGCCGCTCCACTCAATGTAGTAGCCGGGCGGCACCTTCACCTGCTGGTCGACGGCTCGTTGAGCTTGCTCGACGAAGCCGCCCACATCTCGGCCGCGCACGTTCAAGAGCACTGTGCCGCGCAAAAGGCCATTTTCACTGCTGATCATCGACGGTCCCATGGTTGTGGCAATTGTGACCACTTTGCTGAGCGGCACTTGAGCGCCGTTGCTTCCCGTTATGAGCACATCGCCAAGCTGTTGCGGGTTTTCGCGGAAGTCACGTGCGTAGCGGACGCGCACTGGGAAACGCTGCCGGCCCTCGATGGTAGTGGTCAGGTTCTTGCCGCCCACGGCGGTTTCAATGGCGTCCTCCACATCGGCCACGTTCAGTCCGTATCGGTCCGCCGCCGGCCGGTCCACGGTCATCTCCAGATACGGAGAGCCGGTCGTGCGCTCGGCATAGAGGTCTGTCGCGCCGGGAACTTGGGCCACCACTTCTTTGATCTCTTCCGACTTCTTTTCGATCACGCTCAAATCGGGACCAAAGACCTTGATACCGATCTGCGTGCGGATGCCGGACGAGAGCATGTCGATGCGATTACGAATAGGCTGCGTCCAGATGTTGGTTACGCCGGGTATCTGTAGTTTTTCATCGAGCCTCGCGAGAATTGCATCCTTGGTCAAGCCCTTTGGCCATTGATCTTTGGGCTTGAAGCCGATGGTGGTTTCAGCCATGTTGACGGGGGCGGGATCGGTTGAGGTCTCCGCACGCCCCACCTTGCCGACCACCATGGCGACAGCAGGGTCGGCAGCGATAATGACATCCTGCCGGCGCAGAATCTCAGCTGCCTCGGTGAGAGAGATTCGCGGATCGGTAATGGGCATGAAGAGCGCTGTTTCTTCATCGAGCGGCGGCATGAATTCCGAACCTATGGTTGTAGCGGTATAGACAGCCGCGAAGAAGAATGCAAGCGCTATGCCGAGGGTGATGGCTCTGTGACGCAGCGCCCAACTCAGCACGGGCCGGTAAATAGCACGCAGCATACGCATAACCGGGTTCTCTTCCTCGCGATGCAACTTCCCGCGGATGAGGAATGTGCATAAGACCGGCACAAGCGTGATGGCCAGGATGGTGGACCCCGCCATGGCAAAGGTCTTTGTAAAGGCCAGCGGATGAAACATCTTTCCTTCCATGCCGGTGAGGGCGAATACCGGAACAAAAGCGAGAATGATGATGACCATGGCGAAGAAAATCGGCCGGCCTACAAGCCGCGCCGCGTTGAGCGTGATCTCCCATATGTGTTCGCGATAGTTGCCATGCTCATGTTCGTATTGTTCTGCCTGGCGAATCACATTCTCGGTCATCACGATACCTGCATCGACCAGCACTCCAATGGCGATCGCGATGCCTCCCAGCGACATGATGTTCGAGGAGATGCCCGCGCCTCTCATCAGCAGGAACGCACCTAACACTGCAAGAGGCAAAGGGATGGTGACGACAAGAATACTGCGAAAGTGCCACAGGAAAAGCACATGCGCAAGGGTGACCAGGATAATCTCTTCAATCAGCGCATGGCGCAGCGTGTCCACGGCATGATCGATGAGGATGCCGCGGTCGTAGAAGGGGACAATCTTTACTCCCGCGGGAAGACCCGGTTGGATCTCGGCGATCTTCTTTTTGATTTCGCCGATGACCTCGCGGGCATTGGCGCCGTAACGGATGACGACGACACCACCAACCGCTTCTTTGCCATCCTTATCCAGAACGCCGCGCCGGAACTCGGGGCCAAGCTGTACGCTGGCGACGTTGCCGACGGTGACCGGCGTGCCATTGTATGAGCCGAGCGAAATCTCCTCGATGTCTCTCAGGCCGCGGATCAGTCCGATGCCGCGGACCATCTCTTCGGTGCTGCCGGCCTCGATTACCTTGGCGCCGACGTTGTTATTGCTCCGCTCCACCGCGCTCACAACATCCTTGAGAGCGACGTTGTAAGCCCTCAGCTTGATGGGATCGAGATCGATCTGGTACTGCTTTACAAATCCGCCGACACTGGCGACCTCGGCGACTCCAGGGACGGAGTTCAGTTGATATTTGATGAACCAATCCTGAATGGAATGAAGCGTACCGCTGTCGTACGGCCCCTCGACGGTGTACCAGAAGACCTGGCCAACTCCGGTTGCATCCGGCCCCATCATTGGCGTAACGCCAGACGGAAGAAAGCTGCCGGCAAGGCTGAGCCGCTCCAACACGCGCGTTCGCGCAAAGTAGATGTCCACCGAATCCTCGAAGATGACATTCACCATCGAGAAGCCGAAGGCCGATGCAGACCGAACCGTGCGCACGTGCGGCAACCCTTGCAGGTTCACAGTGAGCGGATAGGTGATCTGGTCTTCGACCTCTTGCGGACTGCGCCCCTGCCACTCGGTGAAGACAATGACCTGGTTTTCGCTAAGGTCGGGAATCGCGTCGATAGGCGTGTGTATGAGCGCCCAATAGCCCCAGGCTGCCAGCGCGGCATAGACGGCCAGAATCAGCCAGCGATTCTTCATCGAGAACTCAAGGATGCGGTTGATCATGGTCTCTCCTACTTGGCGCCGAGGTGTGTATGCAAAGATGCAATCAAACTGCCGTTACGACGCGCTTCGACAAACACGCTCCAATTTCCTGACATCGGCGCTTGGCCGTTTCCCAGGTAAATCTGCCGGCTTGCCGACCAAGTCAACTCGCAGGAACTCTTCATCTCCGGCATACCCATCGCGGACATGGCAGGCATGACCAGCGCGACGGTTACGCGCGCATCGCCAATGGGCTTGCCGGTTGCATCTGTCAGGGTGACGAGAAGCTGATTGTCTTGGCCGGCCTTCATCGGATTGGGGTTGGCGTGAAAGTCGATCTTGACCGCGGTCTTCTCTGCGCTTGCATTTGCAGAAGCAGGTACAGCAGCCTGCACTTGCTGTCCCGCGGCAAACTCCTTCGAGTCGGCGTAGAGCCCGGACATGCCTGAACTCAGGTGGGCTTGCGAATCGATGAGGAAGTTGCCGTTGAGCACAACTTTGTCGCCCAGGGCCAGTCCGCCGATCACTGGGAAGAGATCCTCGGCAGGCGTTCCCACTTGCACTTCGCGTGCTTCAAAGATGCCGTTGGGCCTGGCCAGATAAACGATCTTGCGCACGCCTGTATCCAGCACAGCCGAACGCGGAATCACAATCGCGGTCTGCGCGGCCCGGCTCACAAAACTGGCGCTCACAAACATGCCGGGCAATAATCGCATTCCAGGATTGGCAAGATGCACATGCACGGGCACGGTGCGGGTCTGCGGATTGGCAATGGGCTCGATGAATTCCACATGGCCATGCAACGTCTTGCCGGGCAGGGCCTCGGCTGTAATCTCCACCTCCTGACCTTGGTGGATCTGCGGCAGTTGTTCTTCGTAGACATCGGCCTTTATCCACACCTCGCTCAGATCGGCGAGTGTGAACAGCGTTTCGCCTGCGTTCACATATTGTCCCTGTGTTACCTTTCGCTCGACCACAGTTCCTGCGCTGCTGGCATAAATGGTGACGTGCGGTAGGCCAACTGCAGGCGGCGCCGTAAACTGCTTTTCCGAAATTGCCCATAGCTCCAGCTTGCGCCGGCTTGCCTGCAACAGCGCGTCGGCCTGCTCCCTGGCAGAGGCATCGTCCGATTGCCGAAGCTGGTTGCGATTCTCCTGCGCCAGCCGGTACTCCTCGATGGCGGTCGCCACTTCGGGGCTGTAAAGATCGGCCACAGCCTGGCCGCGGCGCACGCGCTCGCCGGTGAACTGTACATAGAGCTTGTCCACGCGGCCGCCGACCCATGCGCTCACCGCGTTAAGCTGCGACTCCGGCTGTTCGACGCGGCCAAAAGCATCGATGTCAGTCTTCAAGGCCGCGGTGCGCACCTCCGCCACTTGCACGCCCGCCGCGGTAATCTCTTCCGGGGTCAGCTCGACCGCAGTGCCGGGTTCGGTGCCTTGCTGCGCGGTCTGACGGGCCTGGTGTCGATCGGTCATTGCAGGCCTTGCCGCATTCTGAGCCGCGTCTACTGTACGCATCTCTCTCGCAGTCAAAACTCCAACGACAAGAGCCGCGCTGAGAACTCCTGCGCCGACGCCGAGTGCAAACAATCTCTTTTCCCTCACTGTCATCTGCTTTTCCTCTCTGTGCCGTTGCTCGCAGTACTCGCTATCGGCGCGCCAATGGCGCGTTCCAACTGTGCCGCGCCTTCGTCCGTTGCCGCTGAAGCCCTGTAGTAGACGGTTTGAATTTCAAGCAGCAAGTTTTGAGCGTCAATCAAACTTGCAAACTCCGCACGGTTGTTCTGGTATGCAGCGGCAGAGGCTTTGAACGACGCTTCCGCCTGCGGAAGCAGCGTATCGCGATAGAGCTTGACGCGCTTCTCGGCGGCCAGCAATTCGATCTGCGCAAGCCGGACCTCAAGGAAGACCGTCGACGCGCGCGCCTGGAGTTCCGCCTGCGACACATCCGTCGCCGCATCTGCCTGTTTCACTTCGCCGTCGTGGCGCTCGCGATTCAATTGGGGAAGATTCATCGACAGCTCAGCCATGTATGCGTTGCGCGCCATGGAACCGGCAGGCATCAGCATGTACCCGAAACCGACAGTGAAGTCGGGCTTTGTGGCCAATCGAGCCAGATTTCCCTCATCCCTGGACTTCGCAACCTGCGCACGCAAGCCCGCCAACTCAGGCCGGTGCTCAATCGCAATGCGCTCCAGTTCCTCGATGGCGGGCAATGAGGCCGGGCTTGAGTAGCTGCCGGCAATTTCGATTGCTTCATCCGGGCTATTGCCGCGGAGCACGTTCAACTGGGCGCGCGCGCTGTCACCCTCAGCTTCCAACTCGATGAGGCGCTCGTTCAGGCGGGTCAGCGCCATTTGCGCGCGCAGTACATCGGCCTCGGATACCTTGCCGGCGGTATATTTCGCCAGCGCCGCATCCAGAGCTTCCTTGAGCAGCGACGCCTGGCGGTCCTGGAGCTTGATCTCATCCGCATTGCGCATCAGTTCCGCGCAAAGTTTGCGGACCTCCGCGGAGACCGTCAGGCGCAATGTTTCCAAATCGATGGCCGCCACACTGGCATCCTGCTCGGCCAGTTTTGCGCGTAAATCCCGCTTCTGGCGGTCTGGGAACGTTTGTTGCAGCGAGACCATAAGCTGCGCCTGATTCAGATCCCAAGGCTTGCGCAGGGGCGTATCCCAATCGCGCATCATCAGCATGGGATCGTCGAGGCTGTGCGCCGTCCCGGTCTTGAGTTGAGCCAGCGACAATCGCCGCACCGCCGCCCGGATTTCCGGATTGGCCTGTAGGGCCTCGGCAACGGCTTCAGCGGCAGACAATGGGGGCGCGGCATGCCCTGGATCGAGACCGGAGGCAGACTCCGTTTGTCCCGGACAGACAATTGATAGCGCCAGAACCAACGGCGCAAGAACACAGATAGGCTTCACTTTTCAACTCCACGGCAAAGGACGGCAGGACTGCTCCAAGGCGCAGAAATGCGCGCCACGGAAGGCCACGGCGGAGGCGAAAAGCTAAATTCTTAGAATGAAAATGCCAGGAGGCGGAGACTGTGGAAGTGTGAGAGCCGAGCCCGAAAACGCACTCGGGGCAGAGTTCGCTCCAGAGGCGATGTACTCCGTTGTAACGGCCAATGGGGACGAAGGTGGAAGGGAGGGGGCAACGACGACGGCAGGCAGGGGGGTGCGGACGGTGCAGCAATTCGATTGAAAGGCCTTGTCGGACTCGGGTGCGGGCGCGCAGCAACTATGCGCGGACTTGTGGGTCCGGTGCAGGCAGGTTCCAATCGGCGCAAGCATCGTGCCCATCAATAGGATGGCCACAGCCGCGCGACGGAAGACGCCTCTCAACATGGTTCCAGCCTATCATCGAATCCAGTTCTCGCAGTGATCTGGATCACCACATTGTCCGGGACGAATCAAAAACAGGTTTCAATCCACACCGCCGCGCGGAGGCGGCCCATAGAGCGTCCCCCGAGGGCGCTTTCGGCTGCCGGCAGAACGGTGGGCCGTTGCAATAACATTCAAGAAAGTTGAACTGGGTGGCTCGCGGACGCTCGCCAATCAGACGCTTTTGTAGAACTTTAAGCAGGTTAGTGTGGGTGATCGAGTCAACGAATTGCAGGACAATCGACGGCTACGGAGATGTGACTGGCTTGTCCAGCCCTGTTTGCCTGTCTGGTAGAGTGGGATTGCAGCCTCGGGGCTGGGGCGGCGATCCGGTTGAACCACGACCGGCCGAAAGAGGCAAGCGGCTCTTGATTAGAGAGATGGGGTCAACTTTTATGGCTACGCCTGGGCAATCCGGACCTTCCGCCCTCGCTCCTTTTCGCATCGCGCCCAGGTTTGTGGGCCGGGTGTGGGGATTTGAGGATCTTCGTCCCTGGTATGACCGCGTGGCAGTGGGCGGGGAACCCATCGGGGAAGTCTGGCTCACCGGGGACGATTGCCTGGTGGCAACCGGCCTGCACGCCGGAGAGACGCTGGGCAGCCTCTTTGCCGAGCAGTCGGAATCTCTGCTGGGTAAGGCTGCCCCAAGCGGTGGCTCGCCATTACTGATTAAAGTGATCTTTGCCAGAGAAAAATTGAGCGTCCAGGTGCATCCTGACGACCAACTGGCGCGGAAATACGGCCAGCCCCGAGGCAAAACAGAATGTTGGTATGTTCTTGCGGCCGATGCCGGTGCTGAAGTAGCGGTCGGCCTCAACCCCGGAGTGACGCTAGCCATGATCGAGAAAGGAATTCAGTCAGGTACGCTCGAAGAAAGCTTGGCCATGCTTCCTGTGGCGGCCGGAGAGATGGTTTATGTGGATGCCGGGACGGTTCACGCCATCTGGCCGGGGTCGATTCTGCTGGAGACCCAACAGAACTGCGACCTGACCTACCGAATGTACGATTACGGGCGTGGGCGTGAGTTGCACATCGAGAAGTCCATTGAAGCCACTCGACTGACAACGCGCGCGGGCAAGGCTTGGGCCTTGGCGCTGAAGGATCGTACGATTCTGGTCGATGAGCAGTATTTTCGCGTCGAGCGCATTGCGGTGGACGGGAGCCGCACCCGCGCCAGCCTTGAGGGTAAAAATGTGCCGGTTTCGGGGCTGGCCTATCTTTTTGCCGCTGCTGGATCGGCCAGCATTGCTAGCCCATCCAACCGCTTCGATCCGGTCCATCTTCCGCCACGGGGTATCGTCGCCATTCCGGCGGCCGCGCCGGAGTTCATCGTCCAGAATCTCGGCGGCCTCGACCTGATCCGCATCACCCCCAATTGGCCTGAAGAGATGCCGGGGGTTGGGAACGGATGACGGCACAAGCCTGGCGAGATTCGGTAGTTGCGTACATCCGCGACGAGGCGCGGCCGGTGGACAAGTTTGGCCATCAGCCGAGGCTCTATGCGCTGGCGGTCAGGCTCGGCCAAGGGATGGAGTACGACGACGAAACTCTATTTGCCGCCGCCTGGATGCACGACCTGGGCGTCTTTATAGGCCACCGGCCGCAAGATCCTGCGCACTTGGGAAGCTGGGACCATGTTCCTTATACCATTGCGCGAACGAAGGAATTGCTGACCGGATGGGGGTTTCCAGCGGAGAAACTGGAAGCGGTTGCGGAGGCCATCCGCACCCATCAGCCGCAGGATGAGCCAAAACGCGCAGAAGCAGTTTTGCTTCGGGATGCCGATATCCTGGAACAACTGGGCGCTATCGGAGCCATGCGCGCACTCGTCAAAGTTGGAAGGGACACGCGATATGCCACATTTTCCGATGTGCTTGCTGTACTGCGGGCAGCGGTCGACGGTTTGCCTGAAAGGCTTAGGTTGAGAAGTGCGCAACTCCTGGCTAAAGAGAGGGTTATAGTACTCAGAGTGTTGATTGCAGCTATCGAAGAGGAGGCGGGAGACCTCCTTTTTTAAGAATTCGTGGCGAGTAAGGTTCCAATCGTAATACGGAATTGGAGCCAAACCGTCTAATGGATACTTGTTTTGGTATCCTGAACCGTGGTTGTACACAGCTTCGGAGGGACTCGCCTCTTGAGGCGTCCGGCAGTTTTGACGGAGGCGTACGATGCGTTTTAAGTTCGCTTTTGCCGCGCTCTTTCTTGCCGCAGCGGCGCAGGTTTTTTCTCAAGTCTCTCCAAGTGCTATTGAGAGCGGTTCGCAGCTCTTCGTCGGCGGCGGCATTTCCAGTTACGACGACAACTTTTTTGAAGATCACTTCATGGAGGGCGCAACAGTTTGGGCGGATTTGTATCCAAATCGCGGTCCGGCTTTGCTCCATGGCCTGGGTATTGAAGCGGAAGCTCGCGACATCAGCATTGGCCGCTCCTCGATCGCGCCCTCGAATCTGCGCGAAGACACAGGCGGCGGCGGCGCAATCTATCGGTGGATGCATTATCAAAACTTCGTACCCTACGGCAAATTCCAATGGGAACATGCCAGCATCGACTTCCATTACACCGGCTACGGCCACGACACAAGGGATCTTTATGCAGCGGGCGCAGGATTCGATTACCGGATCAGGCACAACCTCTGGTTGCGTGTCGGCGGTGAGGAGCAAGTGTGGCAGAGGCTCTTTCAGAACCACGCAGTTTCCACCGCAACAGGAATCGTGCTGAAGCCAAGGGGCGGAACTGTCGGCGTGTCCTATGCATTCAATCATCTGCACTTGCATTGACCTCCAGATTGCCTTTTTCAGTCTGGGTCTCCATCTACAGGGCCGCCATTCTCGTCGAGAATGGCGGCCCTATCCGATTCGCGCGATGGAATCGAGACCTGTGAAGCGCGCTCATGTGGACGAAAGTTGTATCGGCATTTGTGGACTCCATTTATCCGAATCTGGATTTGGAAGTAGAATTGGAAGCGATATGAGCCTCCGATTCGTACTACCCCAAGAACTTCGCAGCGCCGTTGACCTGGCCGTCGCCGACTGGGAAACCAACAACAAGGTTGAACGTTTCTGGCAGAAGGATCCCAGCCTTTGGACTTTTGAAGGCGAGGATGAATGGATGGGCTGGCTCGACATCGTCGATCGCCAACTGCAAGACATGGGTAATCTCGCCGAGTTGGGCGCAGATGTCGAAACCGGCGGCTTCAAGTCCATTCTGCTTGTTGGCATGGGCGGTTCCAGCCTGTGCCCCGCGGTGCTGGCTCAAACATTTGGGCAGCAGGTCGGTTTCCCCCTGCTTTACGTCGTAGACTCCACCGATCCTGCGCAGGTAAAGGAGGCTCGCGAGCGGGTGAACCTCAGGCGGACGGTTGTCATCGTCGCCAGCAAGTCCGGCTCCACGCTGGAGCCGAACATCCTCAAGCAGTATTTCTATGAGGAGATGAAAGACGCCGTAGGCGACGCTGAGGCAGGCAGTCACTTTATAGCCATCACCGACCCCGGCTCCAAGATGGAAGAGATCGCCAGGGCCGACGGTTTCCGGTACATCCTGTTCGGAGATCCCAAAATTGGCGGCCGCTTCTCTGCGCTCTCCAACTTTGGCCTGGTGCCGGCTACGGTAGCCGGCTTGCATACCGGCAAGCTGCTCGACGAGGCGGCCAAGGCTGCGGCCGAGGCCAAGCTTCCCCTCGGACAGAATTCAGCGGTTGAGTTGGGCCTGATCTTGGGCACGGCTGCCAATGCCGGCCGCGACAAGATCACCATCCTCGCTTCGCCCGAGATCACCGATCTTGGCGCCTGGCTCGAGCAACTGATTGCCGAATCCACCGGCAAGCTCGGCAAGGGAATCACTCCCGTGGATCGCGAAGAAATTGGCCCCCCACAGGTCTACGGCAACGACCGCATCTTCGTCTACGCGCGCCTTTCCGACACGGCCGATGCCAGCCTCGACGCCAAGGTCGCGGCACTCGAAGCCGCCGGCCATCCGGTAGTTCACGCCCACATTTCTGACCTATACGAGATCTTCGGGCAGTTCTTCAGTTGGGAGGTAGCAACGGCCGTCGCCGGCTCGGTAATGGGCATCAACCCCTTCAATCAGCCCGACGTCGAGTCGGCAAAGATTGAGACCCGCGCCCTGACCGAAGCCTATGAGCGGGACGGCACGCTTCCGGAGACTGAGCCTGTACTGGTGGACGAAGGATTGGCACTCCACGCAACCGAGGCCTACGCCGCAACCCTCAAGGCGGCAGCGCCTGCGGCCACTTTGGCCGGATATCTGCGAGCGCATCTCGATCAGATTCATGCCGGTGACTACTTTGCGACGCTGGCTTTCCTGCCTATGTTCCCCGAGCACGAAGAGACCATCCAGGGTTTCCGGCACAAGGTGCGCGACGCAAAGCATGTGGCCACCTGCCTCGGCTTCGGCCCGCGCTTTCTTCACTCCACCGGGCAGGATTACAAAGGGGGCCCCAACACAGGGGTGTTCCTGCAAATCACCGCCGAACATGCCGTCGACGTGGATGTGCCGGGACAAACCTACAGTTTTGGGGTGGTGATCGATGCCCAGGCTGCCGGGGATCTGGCAGTTTTGCAAGCACGAGAACGGCGCGTCTTGCGGGTTCACCTCGGAACCGATATCGCAGCGGGGTTGGAGACGCTGGCTGCGGCCTTCGATCAGGCGCTCAAGTAGGGGATACCTATTCCCTGTTCCTGGTTCCCTTTACAACGGCGGTGAAGTCCGACCACTGCTCGACGCGGAAGGCTCGGAGGTTGCGCACTGACATTGGGAACCACGCACGGGCGCGCAGGGATTGAATGGCTAGAAAGAGGTTTGCCATGTTCTCGTCGTCGGTCACGCAGAGGCTTCCCTGCACACGGCGAAAGCCATGGTCGCCAAGGATCGCGCCAATCTCCGTGCAGGCCTGCGAGACGCCCTTGGGGTGGTGCTTCTGTGTGTCCACAACGGTAGGTCAAACGCCACAGCGTACATCAGCGTGCCGCTGGGTCATCAAGAATGTGGGTTAACCGGTGCTCTGCGGATTCACCCGTTTTGATCATCTTTATCGCGACAAGCCAGTCACCATCATCGACCTGGCGGAGCGCTTGACCGACCTCGTATTCCTCGCCGATGTTCCCAAAGGTCTTGATCTTTCCGACCGGAATGGGCGGTGGTGCAATTATCTCCGGCATGAAGGCCCTCCTGATGACAGAACCCAGTCTCTTCTTAACTCAATTTGGGTAGAAAGAAGCCGCCAAGATCGGACGCCGAACCGTGCTTCCCACTCATTGGAGTCTAAATGGCGGGAAATCGCGCTTTTGCTTCAAGCCCTCTTCCGCGCCGCGGAACTTTCTCTCATGGGCCGGGTTTTAGCAGATGACGGCTTCCGCCAAACCTCGTCTAACAGTTTGAGCCGGAGGCATCGCCTTCAAGCGCTTGTTCACGCGGCGCGGCGTTGATTTGCCGTTGGAACCGCGCTTCAGGCGGAGGAGAAACATGAAGATGAATCGTATCTTGCTTAAGAAATCTATCCCCCAGATTCTGGCGTGGGCGGGTTTGGCGGCCCTGACAGGCGTGATTGCGCTTGCCCAGACAACAGACTCGGACTCGATTACGGTCACGGCCGCGGCGACCGGCCAGCGATCGGACGGACAGATCGAGATGGACGTGGTCCATGCTCTGGACGCTTCCAAGGCGCTGAAAGGCGACCTGATCACCGCCGCTACCATTCAGGGCGAGGTCACGCTCTCGGGAACCGTATCGGGAGAGGCCTCCAGTGAGCTTGCCGAGGCGATCGCGGGGCATGTGGAAGGCGTAACCAAGGTCAACAACAACTTGAAGGTCGGCAATCCGCAGGCGGCACAGGCAGCGCAGCATGTGGCCCCCGGCACGCAACAGATGGCGGACAGCGCAGGGGACGACGCCATGGCGCCCGTTCCCCCTCCCCCGCCAGCTCTGAACGATGGCCCGCTTCCCCCCCCCGGACAGAGCCAGCCTCAGTATCAGGAGCCCGCTCAGCAAGCGCGGCCGCAGTATGGAACGGCCAATCCGCGCATCACTCGCTTGCAACCTCCGGCTCAGGCGTATGAAGCGCCCAAGGGGCCTGTCACTTTGCCGCAGGGAACGCTCTTGCAGTTGCGCACCATCGAGGCAGTGGGCACCAGAAAGGCCAGCGACGGCCAACCGGTTCAGTTCACCGTAATCCGCGACGTGGCCTTCGGCGGCGTGCTGGCCATTCCCAAGGGTGCGGCCGTCCACGGCGTCGTCACCGAGGTCAAGAAAGCCGGCGACCTGGGCGGGAGCCCGGTGCTTGCTCTCAAACTCACTTCGCTGGACCTCGGTGGGCAGAGCTACCCATTGGATAGCGACCAGTTCAAGGTGAAGGGACCGAATAAGGCCGGCCAGACGGTCGGCAACGCGCTCGGCGGTGGAATTATGGGCGCCATTATCGGCTGTGCCGTGGGCCGCGGCTTTGGATGCGCGGTCGGCGCTGGGGCAGGCCTCGCCGCTGGCACGGCAGCTTCCGCGGCTTCTCCAGGACCGGGGGTCTGGATCCCCGCCGAAGCGCTGGTGACCTTCCGTCTGAATGCGCCGCTCACCGTAACGCCGGTGAACGCGCAGGAAGCGGCACGGCTGGCGCAGGGGCTTTATGCCGGCGGGCCGAGCCTCTACCGCCGCGGATATTACCCCTACGGCTCCCCATACTACGGCTCCCCGTATGTGGGCTATGGCTATCCGTATGCTTACCCTCCTGTGTACTACCGTCCGTACTACATGGCTGGGGGCTATTACTACTGGCGGTAAGCGCAAAGGGACTAGGGACGAAGAACAGCGGGCATTCCGGCAAACCTGGATGCCCGCTTTGCTTTTGGGCCAGCATTCAATCCGGATTGGACGCACGCGCAATCCGAATCGGACGGCGCCGGCACGATGTCGTCTATAATGGCAGTGAATCGCGTAGAGCGAGAATTGCGCCTGCGTGGGAGATTTCAGCCTTGGCAGCCGTGCCCGAACTGGCGCGTGCTGGCAGGAAAGGGACCACCACGCCGCGCTTAGAGAGTTGAAGGTTCAAGTCCATCCATGATTCGTTTCCTGCAAACAGACAATCGCATCACCAAGGCGCTTCTGGTCGTCATCATCGGCGCCGCCTCGGTGTCTATGGTGGTGTATCTGATCCCTGGCCTCACCGGCGGGTCAACCGCGGCCGCCGATACCTATGCCGTGATTTATCCCCACTGGTACAGCAGACTCCTGTCCTCGGGCGTGGCTGTGAGCCAGGAACGGGTGGATAAGGTTGCGCAACAGCAAATCCAGCGGCAGTACCCGCAATACGCCGGCAACCCCGCGATCATGCACATGCTGGAGCCGCGTGTGGGTGAGCAGTTGATCCAGCAGCAGGTTCTGCTTGCCGAGGCGGAAAAGCTGGGCATCCAAGCCACCACCGACGATGTCCGTCAGTATCTGCACAATGGGCCGGCCGGCCAGATCATCTTTCCCAACGGCGAATACATAGGGGACGAACAATACAAGGCCCTCATTGCCAACCGGTTCAATGTATCTGTCACGGATTTTGAAGAGGATATGAGGAACGAAATCGTCATTCATCGCCTTGAAGCGATGATTACGGCCGGGGTCGCAGTGGGCGACAAGGAAGTCCGCGACGAATATCGCAAGGGCAACATGAAGATCAAGTTCGACTATGCGGTGATCTCCGCCGACGACCTGAGCAAGCAGATCAATCCCCAGGACAGCGAACTCGCCGGCTTCTTCAAGACCAATGCGGCGCGCTATGCCTCGGCGGTGCCGGAAGAGCGCAAGATCACCTACTTTGCCTTTACGCCCAATGAGCTGCCCGGCGGAGTTCCGCAGCCCACACAGAAAGAGATTCAGCAGTACTTTACCGAGCACCAGGCGGAGTACTCGGTTCCCGATCAGGCGCGGTCGCGTCACATCCTCATCAAGGTGCCCGCGGGCGCCGACGCCAAGACAGATGCCGACGCCAAGGCCAAGGCCGAGGGAATCCTCAAGCAGCTTCAGGGCGGCGCGAACTTTGCCGACCTGGCCAAGAAGAACTCAGACGACCCCGGCAGCAAGGACTCGGGCGGCGAACTGCCCTTTGCCAAGCGCGGCGCCATGGTGCCGGCGTTCGACAACGCCATCTTCAACCAAAAGATCGGCGACATCCAGATTGTGAAGAGCCCGTTTGGCTACCACATCGTGCAGGTGGAAGAGCGCCAGGCAGCGCACGCCGAATCAATCAACGAGGTGCAGCCCACCATTCAGGCCACCTTGGTTCGCCAGAAGGCGGCGCAGGCCGAAGAGAACTATGCACATCAACTGACCTCGGAATCCTCTCAGAACGGTCTGGAAAAGACGGCGGCAGCCCACCACCTCCAGTTGGTGACCACGCCCCCGGTTGGCGCACAGGGTGTGATTGCCGCACTGCCCGATGGCTCGCAGGTCATCGCAAAGGCCTTCGAGTCCAAGCAGAGCGATCCGCCGCAATTTGCCCCAACCGGCGAGGGTTACGCGATCTTCCAGGTTACGGGAATCGCCCCGGCCCACGCGCCGAGTTTTGCCGACTGGAAGAGCCACGTTCTTGACGATTACCGCGAACAGGTGCTGCCTACGCTGCTGAGCCTGAAAACCAAGCAATTGGCGGACAAGGCCAAGTCTGAAAACGATCTAGCCAAGGCTGCCAAGGAAGCGGGCGCGACCTTCAAGACCAGCGACCTGGTGGGGCCGTCGGGTCAGGTGCCCGATCTTGGCCAGGTGGCGCAGGTCGCTCCGCAGCTCTTCGACCTCTCCGTGGGCCAGATCAGCGGAGCCATCGACGCACAGCGGACCGGCGTTGTGGCCAAACTGGTGGACAAGCAAGAGCCTACTGCGGACGACATTGCCAAGAACTTCGATCAGGCGCGGGACCAGATGCTGGAAGAGCGGCGGTCCGAGGCGTTCAGCGTCTTCCTGAGCGGGATCATGGACGACTACAAGAAGAGCAAGCGCATCATGATGAACAAGAAGGCGCAAGAGCCGGCAGTTCCCGGAGCCTGACCCCGCCGAACACGGTACCCAACAACAAGAAGGCCCGCATCCTCTAGTGGACGCGGACCTTCTTGCGCCTGTTGGCTGTGGAACAGGTTTGCCGTGGCCCATCCTTTCCGCGTTCTTTGCGGAAAGGGTGGGATAGCACAACGGTTCATTTAGACCGTAAACACCAGGACCGAAAATGCTCTCGATACGCCATCGAAGTCCTGCAAGGCTGGGATGTGTGGCAAGCTCTAGCGGGCTTTCTTCTTCACGGGCTTGGCGGGCTTTTCGCCCTCCAAATGGCCGACGGGAATCGGCCCCAGGTCGGGGCCTGTGCGCTTTATCGTCGTATCGAGCATCATGTAGCTGACCGTGCGCGTGGATTCTGGCCGGGTGATGCCGGTGGCGGGATCTGTAGCCACGTTGAGCCCGTTGGCGATCTGGAAGCTGAAAGTGGGGGTTGTGGTTCCGCCGGGGCCGGGCTGGAATCCTGTGCGCACCGGAAGATAGCCCTGAATGGGATGGAGCCGGTAGGCCGTCTCATAGCGATGGTGCTTGAGGCTCCAGGTAAACACGCGGACCTGGTCGAAATCGAAGGGCAGGCCGGATTTGGGCGGGCTGAGAACGGTAACGTATTCCGGAACCCCGGGGTTGGGTGGGTCGGAGTCGGGATCGTTCACCTTGGTAAGGACGTAGGCGCCGACGATTCGCTGCCCCTCGGCATAGACGCCGATCGAATCCGGCACATCCACATCCACACGGCCCGAGAGTAGCCATCCGGCGTGACCCTGAGAGTCGCGGACCAGCCACCAGTCTTCCAAAATGGGCGGCGGGACTGGAAGCGGGCTGGGAACCGGCGCGGCGGCGGACGAGGCTGAAAAAAGTTTCTTGGGGGCGGTGGGAGGCGCGAGCGTCTTGACCGGCGCCGCTGCCGAGGACGGCGCGTTTCCCGTCAGTGCTGCTTTCGGCACCGTCCCTTTGCGTGGCACTCCAAAAGCAGTCGCAGTCGTTTTAGCAACCGTGGCGCGGGCCAGAAGCTGCACCTTGGCGTTCGCGGCCAGCAGATAGAAATGCTCGGTGTCGCGGCCGGGGAAGATGTGCAGATAGATGTCGTCGCGAACGACGGCAGTGGCAACCACCGTATCCTGCTTGTGCTGGGTTGCGAGCTGAACAAAGGTATCGGCAGTCTTAGCGTCGATGACGGCGCGGTCTTCAATCCAGCCGATCTCGTTCTTTTGGGTTCTGACTTTGAGGAAGCGGCGGCCGTGTTCGAGCACGTCGAGGGCTTGCCCGTTTGTGACTTCGGCCACGCGATTGGAGACAGCGGCTACCCGGTCGTGCAAGTACATCTGGCGGGCGGAGACGTAGACCGTCTCGTGCAACTCGTGATGAAACCGGGCGCAACCGCAGGTGAGCGCCAGAAAGTTCAGGGTCAAAAATGCAGACACTACCTGCAACGAAGGCACAGAAGCCCATTTGCGAGGGACGAAGGAGGCGGAGGAAATTGGAGGTCGCGTGAACACAGCCTGTGGCGTTCCTCTTGAGGATAGCAGAGACAGGGGTCAGGGACCAGGGATTAGCGAACAGGGAACAGAGATCAGATTGCAGTGGGCGCAGGGGTAGTCCCTAGTCCCTGGTCCCTGACCCCTGATCTCTGTTTCTACGGTGCGGCGGCAATGGCGACTGCCTGGACGGGATCGGTGCCGGTTGATTGCGAGAGAGCGGAGTCCAGCTTGCCGGCAGTCGTCGAGTCGAAGGTGTAAGCCTCAAGATCGGGACTGCCTCCGGAATCAACCACCAGCAGATAGTTCTCCAGGCCCTCCTCGGTCAGGCCCACTGGAGTGGTACCCGCGGTCGCAGTGGTGCTGAGAGCGGTCAGGGAATAGGTGGCGCCAACCGTGGTTACCGCAAAGCCGGCGATGTTCCCCGTGGAGCTGCCGCTGACCGTCCGGTTGGCGACATAGACATAGTTACCCTTTGCTTCGGGCGCAATGGCATAGGGAGCCAGCCCGCTTGTCGCATAAGGAGAGCCGGTAACCTCGGCCAGCGTGCTGAGGTTGAAGACGCGCAGGCCGCCGGAGTTCGATCCCGAGGTGGCCGCGGTTTCGCCCACGTAGAGCAGCCGGTTGCTGGGGTCTATGGCCACGGAAACGGAGGCTCCCGCGGAGTTGGCCAACCCCTTGTTGATGGGGGTTCCAAAAGGCGTGCTGCTGCCTGCCGTGAAGGGGATCTCCTCAGTTCCGCTGGAGCCAAGCGCTGCTGCGACGTGGGCGTTATCTTGCGATACGGCGAGCTGATACACAGTTGCGGCGGGAAGTTGGACCTTTTGTTCGATGGTTGAGGTGGGCGCGCCGGTTGTGGAGTTGATGGGAATGGCGATGAGGTCCGCGAGATTGGGACCGGCCTCGATCAACCAGCCGACGGTCCCGTCCACCTGCATGGTGGTTGCAAAATCAGAAGAGATGACTGCGGAGTTGTTCGCCAGTGTAAGGGCGCCGCCTGAGGCGATGTTGTAAAGGTAGATGCCGGAGGAGGTGCCGACATACAAAAAATTGTTAGCTGGAGAGATGGCGATGGAATAGGGCGCGGCTGCGAGTGTGTAGGGGCTGCCGGTGACCGGAGTCAGTGTGCCGCTGACGATGGAGTAGCCGGCAATCTGCTTGGTTCCCTGGTTTAGAACGTAGAAGACGCTGCTCGATGCTCCGGTTCCAGTGCTGCTGCTGCCGCCGCTTGGAGCCTGCCAGAAATCTCCGCAGCCTGCCAGAAAGCCAGCCAGCACAGGAGCCGCTGCCAGCAACAACAACCGTGCCGATTCACCGATCTTCATCTTCACTCCCTCGATGCGGGCTTTGCGACTCCGTTTACAGGGTAGCGCCTGGCAGCCAGTGGTGTCTTGTTTCTTGGCAGCACACATTTGGACGATTACCTGTTATGAAACGAATGACGCGGCGCCGAGGGAATTCGCTTGCGGGGAGCATAGCCGTGCAAAGGCGCGACCGAAGCCGCGCCCTTGCTAACCAGAGAAGCTGATGGACTGAATTGCGAACTTCCAGCTCAGACCTGGATGGTCTCTTCGCCCTTTTGCCAGCCGCAGGGGGTAAGCCCGCCGTTCTGCAAGGCGTCCAGCACGCGCAGGACCTCTTTGGGGTCGCGGCCCACAGAGAGGTCGGTGACATAAACAAAGCGGATCTTGTTCTCCGGGTCCACGATGAAAGTAGCGCGCTGGCTGACGCCGGCGTTGGGGTCCAGGATGCCCAGCGCCGCGGAAAGCTCGCGCTTGATGTCGGAGAGCATGGGGAAGGGCAGGTTCCTGAGCGAGGGCTGCTCATTGCGCCACGCCCAGTGAACGAAATCGGAGTCGATGCTGCCGCCCAGAACCTGCGCGTCGCGGCTGGCAAACTCCGCGTTGAGTGTGCCAAAAGCGGCAATCTCGGTTGGGCAGACAAAGGTGAAATCCTTGGGCCAGAAGAAGTAGACCTTCCACTTGCCTTCATAGGTGTTCTCGGTAATGGTCTGGAATGCCTTCTTGAGGTCGAGATCGACCACGGCGGTGAGTTCAAAGGCGGGAAATTTTTCTCCAACGGTCAGCATGAATAACTCCTTGAGAATTAGTTGGTTGGGTTGAAGGAGCGCGGGGTCATGGTGATCCTGCACGCCACACGAAAAGAAGCGCCGGAGCATCCGGCAGGGGACGGCAGACTGAACTTATGCAAAAGGTCTTTGTCCTTCAAGAGATGATCGAGCGAAGGCAAACGATTCTCGGCGCCACCGAGTTTCTCTTGAAGATATAACGCTGCGGTGGCAACCGAATCAAGCTCAGTTTGGGCGGCCGCCGGAAGCCGAACGGCGCCGAAAGCGCTCATCGACCGGCTGGCGGCCCTGAAAGCCTTGCTCCACAGTGTGCCAATGCTCGATGGCCGGTTCGCCCATGCGCCAGCAAAGCAAAACCACCTCGTCGTCGACCCGGCAAGGAAAATCGAGCAGGCCGCCTTCGATGTCCTTGACCTGCACGCCGATGGAGTCCATTTCCGCGACGCTCTCGCGCACCCGCTGGAGGTGAGTTTCCATCTCGGCGCGCTGCCTGGTCACCCTGCTGACATCTACCCTCATGCCGCCGGAGAGGTAGATGCGGCGCATCAGATCAGATAGGCCAGACTCGACCGCCTCCGCCGCCTGCTTGCCTTCAATCGCGCGCTTGAGCAGCGATTCCAGCAACGGCAGCAGAGATTGCGCTTCGTCGATAGTAAAGGTCTTCATGGGGAAATGCCCTTGATCTACAGGATACGACAAAACAGGGAACAGGGATTAGGGAACAGGGA
>Ga0302320_10007506_pt1 | contig 24011 bp, 16 predicted proteins | sample Bog_T0_3_FD_202130 | JGI IMG/M metagenome (GOLD analysis project Ga0302320, IMG submission 202130) | Peat permafrost microbial communities from Stordalen Mire near Abisko, Sweden - Bog_T0_3 | ecosystem: Environmental > Terrestrial > Soil > Wetlands > Peat | place: Sweden: Abisko, Stordalen Mire...
TGCCGCCGTTCGAGGTCATCTCGGTCAACTGCTCGCCGTGCGGACCCAGCACGTAGGCCGTTGTGGCCACAAAGCCGTTGACCGTGGTGTCGCAGCTCCAGGTGGAGATGGTGCCCTTGGCCACGCGGTTGCCCTCGGCATCATAGATGTACTCGGTCATGGTGGTATAGCCCGCCACCGGCGTGCTGGCCATTGCGCAGATGCGCCCTTCGCCATCGTAAAGATAGCTGTTCAGGCCGTCGTTGGCGATGTTGCCCGAGGCGTCGTAGCCGCCGCTCTGGCCCTGGTTCGGATTCTGGCTGGTCGCCGACATCTGATTGTTGCCCGTCCCGTTGACAGTGCCATTGTACTGCGCCCAAACGTTCTGTCCAAGACTCCCGCTGGTGGAGCAGGTATTGGAGCCGCCCTGGCCGCTGGCGAACGGAACGCTGGCGCTCATCTGCGCGGTGCGGTTGCCGAAGTTGTCGTAACTCCAGCACAGGTTCGGAAAGGATTATCGTCCTGCCCGCTCGTCGCCGTGGCCGTCGCCAAACGGTTCAGCGCGTCGTAGCTGAACTGCCACGTCCCGTTCACCGAGTCGGTAACATTCAGGATGTTGCCCGCTAGATCGTAGCCGCTGCCGGTGTTGGCACAGTTTTATACTCGAACAGGAGGGTTGGGGTTCGTGCTATCCCACCCTTTCACGATAAGACTGCGAAAGGATGGGGCACCCGCAATGTATTGCTATATCAAGGGCGGGCCACCTGCCGCCTTGGTGCTTTTGCTAAATGCGCGGCAGCCTTGCGCGTAACAATCAGCGCAAGTCATGCGGCTGGAGCGGACTGCGAACATGGTTGGCAATGTACGCAGCCAGCGCAGCACTTCTGTTGAGATCTTCCGCGACATTCTCCCCAATCCTCCGAATGTGAGCAAAACAGAGCATATGATTGCGCTGGAAATCGGTGATTCTACGAGGAGCACATTGCCAGGTATTCGTGGGCGCGGAGTCCTGTATGTCCGAGTACGAAGAAAAATCGGAGATTCAGCACATTGGCACGGGCCACCAGTTGTCCGCGCCGATCCCCTGGTACAGGAAGCGCTGGATTCTATGGACGAGTTTGCTGCTCTTGCTGCTTCTGGTCGCGATCGTCTTGATGATCATGCACGAAAATAATGTGAAAGCCGCAGCTGCCAAGCGCGCGCAGGCCGCCGTGAAGCCATCCGTTTCCGCTACGGCAGCTACGGCAACTAAAGGCAGCATTGGCATCTATCTCAATGCCATCGGCACGGTTACGCCGGTCTACACCGCCTCCATTACGGCGCAGGCAAGCGGAGTTTTAACAGCGGTGCATTACAGCGAAGGACAGCAGATCCAAAAAGGAGATGCACTGATCGACATCGATCCGCGCCCCTATCAGGCACAACTGATGCAGGCTGAGGGCGCGCTTGAGCGCGACACCGGCGTTCTGGCGCAGGCGCGGATGGATCTGGACCGCTATCGCACGGCATGGGCGGGCAACGGAATTGCAAAGCAGTTGCTGGAGGACCAGGAAAAAATCGTGCTGCAAGACCAGGGCACGGTGAAAAACGATCAAGGAACAGTGAATTACGACCAGGTCCAACTCAGCTACTGCCACATCAGTTCACCGATTGCCGGTCGTGTTGGTCTTCGCCTGGTGGACCCTGGGAATGTAGTGCAGGCCTCGGCGGCTGCGGTGTTGGCGGTTATCACGCAGGTGCAGCCGATTACTGTGATCTTCACCATGCCGGAGGACAGCATCGGTCAAGTGCAGGCGCGAATGCGGCAGATGCATACGCTGCCCACGGATGCGTGGGATCGCGCACAGACTATCAAATTAGCTTCGGGCAAGTTGCAATCCATTGACAACCAAATTGACACCACAACAGGAACGGTGAAGCTGCGCGCCGCGTTTGACAACAGGAACGGTGCTCTTTTCCCCAACCAGTTTGTCAACACGAGATTGCTTGTGAATACGCTCGACGGCGTCACGCTGGTTCCCACCAACGCCATTCAGCACAATGGGCAGATTGCTTTTCTCTACGTTGTCACGAGTGGAACGGCGAGCGTGCGCAATATTACGACGGGCATTGCCGACGGCGGCATGACCTCGGTGAAGGGAGTCAATCCCGGCGAGGTGGTGGCGACAAGCAGCTTCGACAAGTTGCAGGCTGGAAGCAAGGTTGTCGTGTCAAAGCAAGCTGCGCCGGCAAATTCAGCTGCGGACAACACTCCGTGAATCCATCCGGGCCCTTCATTCAGCGACCCGTTGCCACTGCGCTACTGATGGCCGCCATCCTGCTGGTAGGTATCGTTTCGTATTTTCAGTTGCCGGTCTCGGCTCTGCCGGAGGTCGATTACCCGACCATTCAAGTACTCACTTTTTATCCCGGTGCCAGCCCGGACGTGATGGCTACTACGGTGACTGCTCCTTTGGAGCGGCAGTTTGGCCAACTGCAAGGGCTGAGCCAGATGACTTCGACCAGCTCGGGCGGGTCGTCTGTAATTGTGCTGCAATTTGCCCTCAGCCTGAACATCGACATTGCCGAAGAAGAGGTCCAGTCCTCGATTAACGCGGCACAGAGTTTTTTACCGTCCAGCCTTCCCTCGCCGCCGGTTTATAGCAAGACTAATCCAGCGGACGCTCCGGTGCTGACGCTGGCCATCACCTCTAACTCGATTCCCCTCTCGCAGGTTGAGGATCTGGTGGATACGCGGCTTGCGCCGAAGCTCTCGCAATTGAGCGGAGTTGGTTTGGTGAGTATCAGCGGCGGCCAAAAACCGGCGGTGCGCATTCAAGCCAACCCGACTGCGCTTTCGTCGTATGGTCTGAACCTTGAAGATTTGCGCACCGCGCTGCTGGCTACCAGCGTCAATGCCGCCAAGGGCAACTTCGACGGACCGCATCAGGACTACCAGATCAATGCCAACGATCAACTGATAACCAGCGACGACTATCGCAAGGTTGTGGTTGCTTACCGCAATGGCGCTCCCATCATGCTGACGGATGTTGCACAGGTAGTGGACGGCATCGAGAACAACAAGCAGGCAGCGTGGATGAACGAGACCCCGGCGGTCATCGTCAACATTCAAAGGCAGCCCGGCGCCAATACGATCAGCGTGGTGAAGGCCATCAAGGCGATACTTCCCCAGCTTGAAGTGAACCTTCCCGCCTCCATTCAGGTGACGCCGCTTACCGATCTCACCACGGCGATTAATGCCTCGGTTTCCGATGTTGAGTTTGAGTTGATGCTCACGGTTGCGCTGGTGGTGATGGTCATTTTTCTCTTTCTGCGCAACCTTTATGCAACGATTATTCCCAGCATTGCCGTGCCGGTTTCGCTGGTGGGCACCTTCGGCGTCATGTATGCGCTGGGCTATAGCCTCGACAATCTTTCGTTGATGGCGCTCACCATCTCCACCGGGTTTGTGGTGGATGATGCGATCGTGATGATCGAGAACATCACGCGCTATCTTGAAGCCGGGGACTCGCCGATGCAGGCGGCCTTGAAGGGTGCCGAGCAGATCGGTTTTACCATCATCTCTCTTACCGTATCGCTGATTGCGGTGCTGATTCCGCTGCTCTTCATGGGAGATGTTGTGGGCCGCCTGTTTCGTGAATTCGCGGTCACACTGGCCGTCACCATCATCCTGTCGGCCGTTGTCTCTCTCACGCTGACGCCGATGATGTGCTCGCGCATTCTGCGCCGGACTCCCAAAGAACAGCAGGGACGCTTTTACAAAGCTTCCGAGCATGTTTTCGATAGAATCATCGCATTTTACGGTCGTACGCTCAAGTTCGTTCTGGGTTACCAGACCATCACGCTGCTCGTGGCGGTCGCTACTCTGGTACTCACCATCGTTCTCTACATCGTCATCCCCAAGGGATTCTTTCCTATACAGGATACCGGCGAGATTCAGGGCATTTCGCAGGCGCCGGCGACGATTTCGTTTGCAGCCATGGAGCAGAAGCAGCAGCAGCTGGCGCACATCATCCTTCAAGATCCAGCGGTCGAGAGCCTATCTTCTTTTATCGGCGCGGACGGGACAAATACCACGCTGAACAGCGGACGAATGTCCATCAATCTGAAGCCGCTGAACGCGCGCGACCTGAGCGCCTCCGACGTGATTCGCAGGCTGCAAACCAGTCTCAAGCCGGTGGAGGGTATCGAGCTTTTCATGGTGCCGGTGCAGAACATCACGGTGGACGACCGCGTTAGCCGCACGCAGTACCAGTACACGCTGGAAGATCCCGATGCGAACGAGTTGAACCTGTGGACGGGACGCCTCGTGGCAAGAATGAAGCAGTTGCCGCAACTTGCCGATGTGGCCACCGATCAGCAAACCGGAGGCCTGGCGGTCTCGCTGGTCATCGATCGCGTGACTGCATCCAGGCTGGGCATTGCGCCGTCCACCATCGACAGCACTCTCTATGACGCATATGGGCAGCGGCAGATCAGCACCATGTACACGCAGTTGAATCAATATCACGTGATTCTTGAAAGTTCTCCCAGCGATCAGCAAAGCCCAAACAAACTTCAGGATTTATATATTCATACCAATACGTCTTCAGGAACCTCGGGGCCATCCGCCTCATCGAGTTATGCGTCCTCGGGCTCCTCTTCCGCCGGCTCGAATGCGACGACGACCTCGGTGGCTTACACACCGTCTTCGCTGGCGCTCAGCGCGCCCTTGAATGCACTTCAGTCCGGCGTGGGCGCGAGCGGCGCTTCAACGGCGAATGCAGTTACCACCACCGCAGCCTCCAGTTCAGTACCCCTCAGCGCGTTCACGCATCTTGAGAAAGCCTCCGAGTCGCTTTCCGTAAATCATCAAGGACAGTTTCCGGCCGTGACCGTGTCGTTTAATCTTGCTCCTGGTGCTGCGCTTGGGGGCGCCATCACGTCCATCGAGAAGGCGCAGAAAGACCTGAAGATGCCGGCCAGTGTGCAGTATGGATTTCAAGGCACAGCGGCTTCATTCCAAGGCTCGCTCTCCAATGAAGGCCTGCTGATTCTGGCCGCACTGGCCGCGGTTTACATCGTGCTCGGCATTCTGTACGAGAGCTTCATTCATCCGATCACGATTCTCTCGACATTGCCTTCGGCCGGCGTCGGCGCGTTGCTGGCGCTAATCCTATTCAAGCAGGACCTCAACGTCGTTGCTATCATCGGCATCATCCTGCTGATCGGCATTGTCAAAAAGAACGGAATCATGATGGTCGACTTCGCGATGGAGGGTGAACGCGAGCACGGCAAGAGTGCGACAGACGCGATTTACGATGCCTGTCTACTGCGCTTCCGTCCCATCATGATGACCACAATGGCGGCGCTGCTGGCAGGTCTTCCGCTGGCGCTGGGCCAGGGAATGGGTTCGGAGTTGCGGCGTCCTCTGGGTATTGCGATGGTTGGCGGACTCATGCTGAGCCAAGTGCTGACTTTGTATACAACGCCCGTCATCTACATCTTCTTCGATCGCCTGGGCCACCGTTTCAGCCATGCAACGAAAGCGATCGAGGCCGATGGCGAGCCGCTACCGGCGGAGACTCAATGAACATCTCCGCCCCCTTTATTTGCCGGCCGGTTGCCACCACGTTGCTGACGGTGGGCGTCGTACTCGTTGGGGCTATCGCATTCAATGTTCTGCCGGTCTCTCCCTTGCCGCAAGTCGATTTCCCCACGATCTCGGTTTCCGCCAGCTTGCCGGGAGCGAGTCCTGAGATCACTGCCTCCTCGATTGCAACTCCGCTGGAGCGCCAGTTTAGCCACATCGCTGGCGTCACAGAGATGACCTCGTCGAGTTCGCTGGGCAGCACCTCAATCACGCTGCAGTTCGATCTGAGCCGCGACATCGACGGCGCGGCGCGAGACGTGGAGGCGGCCATCAACGCGGCGCGCACGTATTTGCCTGCAAACTTGCCTGCCAATCCGACCTATCGCAAAGTGAATCCGGCAGATTCGCCAATCATTATTCTCGGGCTGACCTCGGATAAGTACGACAAGCCGACGCTCTATGACGAAGCGTCTTCGGTCATCGCGCAAAAGCTCTCGCAGATTGCAGGAGTTGGTCAGGTGACGGTGGGCGGAGGCGCCGGCCCTTCGGTGCGCGTGGAAGTAAACCCAACCTTGCTCAACAGCCACGGACTTACACTCCAGAATATTCAATCCGTATTGAGCCAGCAGAATGCCCATGAGCCGGCAGGCCAAATCTCAGATGGGACCACAACAGCGGACATCGTCACCAACGACCAGATCTCCCTTGCGGACCAATTCAAGCCGCTGATTGTCGGAAGCAACAAGGGTGCGGCGATCCGGCTCGCGGACGTAGCCGACGTATCCAATGGGTCGCAGAACATTCGCACGTCAGGCTACCTGAACGGCACGCCCTCGATCACCATCATGATCTTTCGCCAGCCGGGCGCCAACATCATCGACACGGTCGACCGCGTTCGCGCGGAATTGCCCTCGATTGAAGCCTCTATTCCGCAAGGCATCAAGACCACCATTGTTCTGGACCGCACCATCACCATCCGCGCTTCAGTCAGCGATGTTGAAAGAACGCTCATCCTTTCCGTCATCCTGGTGATTCTTGTCGTCTTCGTCTTCCTGCGCAACTGGCGCGCTACTCTCATTCCCACCGTCGCCGTTCCCGCTTCGCTCATCGGCACCTTCGCCATCATGTACCTGTTCGGTTTTAGCATCGACAATCTCTCGCTGATGGCATTGACCATCTCGACGGGCTTCGTGGTCGACGATGCAATCGTGGTGATGGAAAACATCTCCCGTCTCCGCGAAGGCGGAATGACGCCGATGAAGGCCGCCTTTCAAGGTTCCAAGGAGATAGGGTTTACCATCCTGTCGATCAGTATGTCGCTGATCGCGGTCTTCATTCCCATCCTGCTCATGGCCGGTATCGTCGGTCGGCTCTTCCGCGAGTTCGCCATCACACTGTCGACGGCGATTGTTGTATCCATGCTGATCTCGCTCACGACAACACCCATGATGTGCGCCTTTCTGCTTAAGGATGAGAGGGCAATCAAGCACGGCAGCGCATACCGCGTCACCGAGCGTGGATTCACATGGATGCTCTCCGGTTACAGCCGTTCTCTGACGTGGGTGTTGAAGCACCCCTCACCCATGTTGATCCTCCTGCTGCTTACCATCGGATTGAACTTCTATCTCATTGACATCATCCCCAAGGGTTTTTTCCCGCAACAAGATACGGGAGCGCTCACAGGCAGCGCGCGCGGGCCGCAGGACGCATCGTTTCCAGTGATGGACAACTCGATCTTGCAACTTGAGAAAGTCATCAAAGACGACCCGGCAGTCGATAATGTCATTGGCCACACGGGCGGCGGCGGCGCATCCAATACTGGCTCAATCTATATTGCGCTCAAACCTCTCGATGAGCGCAAGGTTGGAGCGCCGGAGATTATCAATCGCCTGCGGCCCAAGCTCAATAAGCTCCCAGTCGCTTCCGCGTTCCTCCAGGCCGCACAGGATCTGCGCATCGGCGGACGGTCGAGCAATGCCATGTATCAATACACGATTCAGTCGGATAACATCGCGGATCTTGCGCACTGGGGGCCGATCCTGCTGGCGGGAATGCAGAAGATTCCTGGCTTCCAAGATGTGAGTAGCGACGCGCAGAATAGCGGTCTGCAAGAGCTGATCGCTTATGATCGACCGACTGCGGCTCGGCTCGGCATTACTCCGCAGTCTCTCGATCAGTCCCTCTACAGCGCCTTCGGACAGTCGCAAGTTTCTATCATCTACACACAGTTGAATCAGTATTACGTCGTACTGGAGGCAGCGCCGCAGTACTGGCAGAGCCCCGACGGCTTGAAGAACATCTACCTGAATACCACGGGCAGCGGATTGATTCCGCTCTCTTCCGTCAGCACGGCGCAGACAAGCACAACGCCGCTGGTCATCAATCACACCAGCTCCTTTCCCTCCGTCACCGTGTCGTTCAACCTCGCGGCCAATATGTCGTTAAGCGATGCCACGCGCTTGGTTAGCCAGATGCAAGAGAAGCTCAATATGCCGCAAACCGTCCGCGGCTTCTTTGCCGGAACAGCGGCGGCTTATCAAACCTCGCTTGACAGTGAGCCGCTTCTTATAGGAACCGCATTGCTTGCGGTCTACATTGTTCTCGGCATTTTGTACGAGAGCCTGGTGCATCCTCTCACCATCATTTCCACCTTGCCTTCGGCAAGCGTGGGAGCCATGCTCGCGCTCATGCTCTTCAAGATCGACCTCAACGTAATCTCGATCATCGGCATCATCCTGCTGATCGGCATTGTGAAAAAGAACGCGATCATGATGATCGACTTTGCGCTGGTTGCCGAGCGCGAGCACGGCAAGAGCACCACCGAAGCCATCTTTGAAGCCTGCCAGCTTCGCTTCCGCCCCATCCTGATGACCACCATGGCCGCCTTGTTTGGCGCGCTACCGCTGGCCTTTGGCACCGGCACTGGCTCTGAACTCAGGCGTCCGCTGGGCATCACCATCGTTGGTGGACTGATCGTCAGCCAGATGCTGACTCTCTACACTACGCCAGTCGTCTATCTGTTCTTCGATCGTTTGCGTCTCCGCTTCAAAGGCAATCAACCAGTGATCCTCCGCCAGACAACCGCGGAGGCTTCCTGACGAGAAATATTCTTGGAGTGTTTGGAATGAAGAAGTCGATCAAGCAAGCACGAAGGCCTTCCATGGCGTCATACGCATTCGCTGTCGCTGTGTTCTGCGCGATGCTGGCTGGATGCAATGTGGGGCCAAAGTATCTTCCGCCCGCGATGACGGCACCTGCGGCTTTCAAGGAGTCTCCCGTGCAATTCAAGGAAGCCGATGGATGGACCGTCGCGCAGCCCCAGGATGCGGCTCTGCGCGGCAAGTGGTGGGAAATCTACCATGAGGCGGAGTTGAATGAGCTTGAAGAGCAACTCAATAACGACAACCAGAATGTCCGTCAGGCTTTCGAGAATTTCATGGAAGCGCGAGCTCTGGTGCGCGAAGCACGCTCGCAGTATTTTCCCACGATCGGCGTGGGCGGCTCTTACACTCGATCGCGGACATCTTCCAATATTGGTTCTGCGTCCAGCAGCGGCACAACTGGCGGCGAACAGACGCAGGTGTTTTCTCTTCCGGCCGATGTGTCGTGGGAACCCGATCTATGGGACAAAGTGCGCAACACAGTGCGCGCCAGCCAGTATTCCGCGCAATTGAGCGCCGCCGACCTTGTGAACGAACGGCTGACGGAACAAGCTAGCCTTGCCCAATACTTTTTTGAGATTCGCGGCCAGGATGCGCTGCAAATACTCCTCAATGAAACAGTCGAAGCAGACAAGAAAGCAGTGAAAGTTGTGCGGGCCTCCTATGACGCGGGCGTGGGCGACCAGATCTCGGTCGTCGAAGCGCAGGTTACGCTGGAAAGCGCGCAATCGGCGGCGATCAATCTCGGAATTGCGCGGGCGCAGTATGAGCACGCGATTGCCATGCTCATCGGCAAGCCGGCTTCGACATTCTCCATTCCCGTGGTGGCGAAGACGAGCGCGTCCCCGCTCATCCCCGTCGGCCTGCCCTCGCAACTGCTCGAACGCCGCCCGGACATCGCCGCCGCGGAGCGGAATATGGCCGCCGCCAATGCAGAGATCGGGGTTGCCTATGCCGCATATTACCCGGCATTGACGCTCTCTGCCACCGGAGGCGTGGAGAGTTCAGCCATTAAGAATCTCCTCGACTGGCCCAGCCGCTTCTGGTCCGTCGGCCCATCCATTTCAGAGACTGTCTATGATGGCGGCCTGCGCCGCGCCACCGTAAATCAATACATCGCAACTTACAATGCAAATGTAGCCGCTTACCGCCAATCGGTGCTCATTGCATTCCAGCAGGTGGAAGACGCGCTCGCAGCGGTCCGCATTCTGTCGCAGCAGATCCAGCGGCAGCAGGAAGCTGTCGACTCATCACGGACATTTCTGCGGCTCGAACTGGGGCGCTATGAAACCGGCATCGACCCTTATATAGACGTGGTCACTGCGGAAACTACCCTGCTCCTCAACCGGCAGTCACTGACGGCACTGCAAGTTCAGCAAATGACGGCGTCGGTGCAACTGATTGAAGCTCTGGGCGGAGGTTGGGACCGGTCGCAGTTACCTACCCCTCTCCAGGTCACGGAGAAATCTTCAAAAGCAGAGACCACAATTCAGCATTAGATAGCGAAGGCTTCCTTTGCGATGAAGCCGTAGGAAATACAGTTGGCATGATCGGACCTGAAAAATGCCGATTGCGCCAGAATGGATTCTGGAATGATGCCAAATCGCTAACCCACACTTCGACCCGAATTGGTGGCCGGCATGTTTATGGAAGCAAAAACGCGAAGTTCCGACCTACGGCGTTGCCCAAAAGTTGATTGACGAGTTGACCTTTGGATTCTGGCCGAACGCCCTCACCAAGAGTTTCGCACGACACTTTGGTTACCCAGCCTACACATAGCTTCTCTATCGGCCTTGTCGACTATCGCTCTTCTCATGCGTGGAGTTCAGGAACACAATACTCACATTGGAGCCGTGAATGTTTGAGTGGCAACTTGTACACGCTTGGCCCGGTGCCGAATGGCCATGCGAGGGCACGGGAGCTTGCCCTGTCGTTGAGTTCAGCGACGGTGAATGGCATTCCAGGCAGATTGTATTCACATTGGCTTGTGTCAGCAGTTTGGGATTCGCTCCACCGTGCGGGTAATGACAGGCCGTGCAACCTTCGGCCTTGACCGCGGCGTGCCAATAAACGAAAGGTCCGGCCATAGCGGCGTGGCATTTTGTGCATACATCGAACTGCCAAGCGAAAATGTGGCGTTGACTCTCTCGATTGTCACCATGTGTATCGTGACAATCTGTACATTGGATCAGCCCCTCTGCAACCTTGTGGCGAAAGGGCATGGAGAATTGCGGCTTGACGTCATTGTGGCATTGGTAGCACAGTTCAGGCTGCGCCAGCTTGAGCAGATGCTTCGGCGCTCCGGCTGCGTGGACTCTATGACAGGCGGCGCAGCTCACATTGCCCTCGCCGTGGGATGAGCGCTCATAATTTGCGTGCTTGCTGCCATGGCACGCCTGACATTTTTCATCCACTGCTTTGGCCGTGGCTGTAGCGGGATCGAAAATCAAAGCAACGTCGCCGCTCTCTTCGTGCGCTTTGCCGGGGCCATGACAGCTCTCGCAGGTGAAGCCTTTGCTGCCGGGAATTCTTGCCGACCGGCTATGCGGATTGTTGGCAAAGTCCCTCACTACCTCTTTATGACAGCTAGCACAGGTGGCTGAGTCGGAAGATTCGATCGAGGCTTGTTGCATGTCTTGTTGCCGGTCGGGATTCGCTTCATCCGACTGAGCCGACATTGCTGTGGCGCAAACCATCGCCACACCGAACAACAGTCCGTAGCGGCAACGCGGAATGAGCCTTTTGACTATCGCCGCAGCTTTGAGATTCCACAATACCGGCTCGCTGCTTTCAATCAATGTCCGCCTCCGAAGCTTCAAATGAACGCCACAGTAATGGATAACTCGGCTGCGTTTGTTCGGTGGCTTTTGAGTAGACCCTCCGATTGCAACGAGCGTCTTCTGACACGCAATCATTGCGCCGCTGGTCTCTCATCCCCACCCGGCGGGAGCTGTGTGGTCCTCGGGTCGGCAGGCGGCTCGATCTTGAATGGATCGGGACTCATCTGGCCTCGATGGCAAGTGCCGCAGTTGACTGCCATACCCGAGCCGTCGATCTTCGCAACGTACTCCGTGTTGATCTGTTCGGTCATCGCATACATGGTGCGAGCCGCCAGTTTCAATCCGTTGGAGTCGTCTGCAAAATCAAGTTTCGGGCGGTCGTTGGGGCCAATCTTGTTACGGTCCTCGACGTGGCAGGAGTTGCAGCGCATTCCTAGTGCCGCGGACCATTGGTCCATGATCTCGCGGACCTGCTGCCCGGTCAGATCTTTGGGCAAGACTTTGAGATTGGCGGGCACTGGATAGACGCGGGCTTCAGCAGGCGGCGGAGCAGGCGCGCTCACTGGAGTTGCAGGTGTTTGAGCGGATGTGGCGACCGTTATGGCGGCCGCCACAAGAAGAACTGCGGCTGAAGGAAAAAGAAAAACCGATGACTTCACTGAACCCTCATTGCTGGTCGGATTGATCTTCTCCTCTGCGCTACCAGGTGTCTTTCGCCTTCTGCTGCTTCGACCAGAGGTAGTCGGCAATCCGGTTGATGTCTTCGTCGCTCAGCACATGTTTCCACGATGGCATGTATAGAGGCGGCGTCGGTCCGGCCGGGTTTTCCAATGGTGGCGCCCTGCCGTTGCGGATAATCGCGATCACTTCGTCCTTGGTGTAGTCTTCCGAGACATGAAGCAGCGAAGGAACCTCGCCGCCTTGCGCATTGGGATTGGCAACGCCGCCCTGCAACTCCGTTCCATGACAGCCCACGCAACCGAAGCGTGCGAAGTTCTGTTTGCCCGCTTCAATCGCTACATCCTCGGGCGTCCAGGCGCGGGTCTTGCGAGACAGGATTAATTGCACATCGTCAGGCGTGGCAGTTGCGAGGTAAGCGAGAAGAGCCTTGCGCGCATTGGTTTCAAGATCGTACTCAGGCATGGAACTGCCGGGATAGACGAGTTCGGGATTTACCAACTGTTCGTCCAGCCACTCGGTCGAGTGGCGCATAGTTACACCCAGCAGGTCTGGACCGGTCTTTGCTCCCACACCACCGACGCTATGACACGCGATGCAGTTTTTCTCGACAAAGAGCTGGCGGCCATATTCCGGCCCGGGTATCAGGCGCACGCTCGAATAGTAGCTTCCCATGTCCTCATTGGTAAGCGAGAGCATGTAATAGGTGAGGTCGCGAGCCTGATCCTTGGTGAAGTGGAAGTTAGGCATGGCCGATCCAGCCGAGACAGCGTTGGGCGTAAGGAAATGGCGCTCAAGCCACTCTGGTGAGCGGCGGTTTGCGCCTTCACCAGTCAGGTCTGGGCCGATGCTGCCGCCCACGCCGTTGAGCTTGTGGCAGCCGCGGCAACCCTCGTTTTCAAACACATGGCGACCCTCGGTCAACTCCGGCACGCCCGGCACATCGCCTTCTTTGTGGCAGCGGCCGCATGAGGCGCGTATGTAGTCTTTAGAGAGCAGCGGGTTGGGCCAGAAATCGACCTTCCCGTGGGCGCCATCCTTGTCTGTGGCCAGGCCCTGGCCGCCGTGACAAATTGTGCAACCGAACTTGGAGGGAATATGCGGCCCGAGGTTTGCATGATAGCGGAAGGGCTCGGGCGCGTTCTTCATGGTGGGGTCTTCTACCCCGAGATGGCAGGTTGTGCAGCGGTCGACACGCTGCAAGCCTGTCAGCATCACCTGATGAATCTCCGGCGGCGTCGCCAGCACGGCAGCCTTGGCCGCGGCATTGGGTTCGCCCTGCGCTTCGAGCTGCAGGAAGCTTCTCTGATATGTCTTCCAGGACGGCGTGTTAGCCTGCCATGCCGCGGCCACAATCAAGGCCAGCGCGAGAAGACTGAGCGCAAAGAATATCTGCTGTAGTCTGCGTTCCATTATTCAGCTCCCCCGACGACATGTACCCATGGTGGAACCAGTGCCCAGCCTGGTCCGCGGAAGAAAGTTCCCACAACGATCAAGACCAGATTGATAGCGACAAAGAGGGCGAACAGCCAAAGGATCAACTTGCGGTCGGCAGGGTGCCGGCTCGGGTTCCTGTCGAGATATGGAATCGCCAGCAAGGCCAGCACCATTAGAGCGGGGGCCACCACGCCTCCCAGCAACGCGGAGTGACTTACTAACTCCTGCAAGCCGAGAAAGTACCACGGTGCCTTGGCGGGATTTGGTGTCTTTGCGGGATTGGCCAGTTCTTCAAGGGGCGCATGGAAGAAGAGCGAAATTGTCATGATGGTTGTCACGGTCGCCATCAGCGCGACGGCCTCGCGAACAAAGGCGTAGGGATACGAGAAGACGGTATCCTCTTCTTCTTCGGGAGTCACAGTTTCGAAGATGGGCTTTCCGCTCACGACTTCCATGAGGCCATAGGTTTTGGAACTGGATGCGGGCGCGGCTTGCAGTGGAGCGATTGCCGTAGGTGCTCCGATAGTGACCAGCGCTTCGGGCTTCGCAGACTTCAGTTTCCACACAGGGCGCGAGAGCCCACCGTCTTTGCGCACCCGCCAGAAATGAACGATGGTAAGCAGAATCACGGCCGCTGGCAGTACGGCCACGTGGAGGACGTAGAAGCGAAGGAGCGCGGCTTCTCCAACGCTATGGCCGCCGAGCAACAGTTCGCGCACCTGCCCGCCCACCAGCGGCGCATAACTGCCGATGTTGGTTCCCACGGTGATGGCCCAAAATGCCAATTGATCCCATGGCAACAGATAACCGGTGAAGGAAAGGCCCAGAGTGAGCAGCAGAAGCAATACGCCGACCACCCAGTTAAATTGACGGGGCTTTTTGTAAGAGCCGGTGTAGAAGACCCGGCACATGTGCAGGAAGACGCAGACCACCATACCGTGCGCCGCCCAGCGATGCATCGCGCGCAGGAAGCTTCCCATGAAGACGACAAACTGCAGGTCCTTCATGTCCTGATAGGCTTGCGGCGGGTAGGGCCGGTAATAGCACATGAGCGCTATTCCCGTAGTTACAAGGATGAGAAAGAGGAAAAAAGTGATGAATCCCAGATAGAAAGAGTGCCTGAACTTGAGATTCTCTTTCTTCACCTTGGCCGGATGGATATGCAGCCACACGTTGAGAAAGACCAGCTCGGACTTCCCCTTGTCGGTGGAGAGCGGATCCCGCCGCACGATAGATTGCCAGATTTCGCGAATCGGATTCATCGTTACACCATCAGCCGGTAAGTCGGTGGCACTACCTTGTCTTTGTCTACGCTGAGCTGCCCATCGCGAGCCTGCGTCACCTCGAACCAGTCGAGCGCGCGGGGGGCGGGACCGTGCTGCACCGATCCGTCCGCGGCGAACACGCTGCCGTGGCACGGGCAATGGAACCGCTGATCGCTCTGAAAATGCGCGACCGTGCATCCCAGGTGTGTGCAGACCGCGCTGGCTACAGCAAAGCCCTTGTCCCGATCGCGGAAGACAAAGATCTTTTCTTCGACCAGGAAGGTGGGGGGGCCAAAGGGGAAATCCGCGGGGTTGCCGATCTTGAACGATTGCGGCGGTTCGTAAAAGACACTCGGCATCAGAAACCGGACGACGGCGGCCAGACTGACACCTACCGCCGAAACAAGTGCGGCCACACCAATGGATCCCCAGCTCAACTTGAAAAATGCTCTTCGATTCATGCCCCTGCTCCCCTATTCAAAGACTTCCCGTTCCTGCTGTTCCAGCGCTTCCATGGTGATGGCCCCGGTTGGGCACCGCTGGGCACAGAGTCCGCAACGAATACACTTCTCTTCGCTCTTGATGATGGCTCCTGCCTGGCCGGCTTTCAGTTCATCGGCGGGCACACCGTAGCGATTCCGGATGAGCGCGTCGTAGCGCGCATCTCCGCTTACCTGCACCAGGTCAACCAGGCGCAGGCAGTTCTCTGGGCATACGTCCACGCAGCCGGCGCACAGGATGCACTTCGATCCATCGAAGATGGTGTTCACCTGGCAGTTGAGGCAACGCAGCCCTTCGGCGCGGCCCTGCTCTTCGTCAAAGCCAAGCTCGACCTCGGCGATTCCGATGCGCCGGTTTGCAGCCAAAACCGGCATCTTTTGCCGCGGCGTGGAGAGGAAGCCGCGCGGCATCTCCCAGTTGGGCAGAATGCGGAAGCGGCTAAGGATCGTCTTCTTTGTCTTGCCGCTGAGAAAGACGTGAATCGACCGCGCCGCCTTATGTCCATTGGCCACAGCTTCGACGAGGATGCGCGGGCCAAAGGCCACGTCGCCTCCAGCAAAGACGCCGGGTACGGTCGTCATCAGGTCTTCGTCGATCTTGAGAATTCCGCGCGGAGTCACCTGCACACCCTCTTCGCCGCTAAGGAAAGAAAGGTCGGCTTGCTGGCCGATGGCCAGGATTACGCTGTCGCAGGGAATGATCTTCTCTTCGTCGCTGAAAGCGGGATTGAAGCGGCCATTCTCATCGAAGACGGTGAGGCATCGGCGAACCTTCAGGCCGGTAACGACTCCATTCTCGCCGACAATCTCTTTGGGACCCCATCCGTTTTCAACCGTGATGCCCTCGTGTTCGGCCTCGTCCACTTCGCCCTTCCACGCCGGCATCTGTGCGCGCGATTCGAGGCTGACCAACTCCACTTCTTCAGCGCCTGAGCGCAGCGCCATGCGGGCGGCATCGAAGGCAGGCTGGAGTCCCTTGGCATCTTCATCCTGCGGCGCAAAATCAACCGCCTCGTGCACCAGTCGAACGGCGGCGCGCGCCACATCGATGGCCACGTTGCCGCCGCCTACCACCACAACCCTTTTCCCCAGGTCGATCTCGAATCCCAGGTTCACGTTGATCAGAAAGTCGATGCCGTTGTAGACGCCAGACAGATGCGCGCCGGGAATATTCAATTCGCGACCCTTGTTCAGCCCTGTGGCAAGCAGAACCGCATCGAACTTCGAGCGCAGATCGGCGAAGGAGATGTCGCGGCCCAGCGTCACGCGAGTGTGCAGCGTAACTCCCATAGCCAGGATGTTATCGACTTCCATCTTGATGATTTCTCTGGGGAGGCGAAACTGCGGAATTCCCAAATAGAGCATTCCGCCAGGGACCGGAGCCGATTCGAAGACCTCGACCGTGTAGCCCAGCAGAGCCAGGTCATGCGCGCAGGTCAGGCCGCACACACCCGCTCCTATCACTGCAATGCGCTTGCCGCGCTTTGCCGGCGGGGGCAGCTTCTTTCTGGCCGGATCGTGCCCGGTGCCGAGGTTATGGCGATCGGTTGCGTAGCGCTTGAGCGCACAGATGGCGATGGGCTCATCGATCTTTCCGCGCCGGCAGTTATCTTCGCAGGGATGCGCGCAAATTCTCCCCAGCACATACGCGAATGGATTCGGCGCGCGGGCCAGAAGGTAAGCTTCCTCGTCCTTTGAGATTCCAATGGCCTGCACGTACCGTCCGCATTCGGTATGAATCGGACAGGCAGCGCGACAGGGAATATTCTTGTCAAAATACTCCTGATCCGGAACCGTGATGGAATAGCGCATGCTTTCCCCATTGCCGCGACTTGTTAAGGAACAGCACCCCGTGGGCTATCGCCGCGAGCCGCTGCCCGGTGATGAAAATGCCCCAGCGAGCAGGCCTGTATTGCTCGCCGGGGTGGATGACGATGCCTTGCAGAGCGAAGACAGGGCATCCGGGCGTTGAACGGGCGCTCTAGTGTTGCTGTGCCTTCAACTTCTCAATTTCTTCGTCGCTCAGGGATTTGAAGAACGCAGACGAATTCTTGTCTTTGCGATTATCCTGATCATAGGCGAGAAACTCGAAGATCGTCTTGCCCTGCGCATCGCTGATGCCCGAGTTAGGCTTGTGCATCATGCGCTTCACGTAGCGGCTCCAGTCATCCTTGCTCATTGTGGTGTTGATGGGACGCGCAAGTGTATGGCACTTGGCGCATTTGTCAGCAAACACCTTGTAGCCTTTCTGCTGATCCGGCGGATAGGCAGAAACATTGATCTTGTCGGGCCCCTTGTCTTGCGGAAGCGTAACATTGCTGCCGCTCTGCGCCGCCAGAAACAGAGGAACTGAAAGACAAGCGACGGTCATGGTGCTAATTGCTTTGTGCATTTTTCTCTCCTTACCACATGTACCGGATATCGAGCTTAAAGAGTTTATCGGTTGTGCCGACCAATGCGAGCGGGTCCCCGTCGTGTTCCTGATTGTAAGAGGCGCGGAGCACAACGTTGCCCAACGTAGTGAGAGCGCGTTCGCCGCCGATGCTCCAGGCACGCGTATGCATGGTAGGCTGCGGATCGATGCTAGAGGTGCCGCGGTCGAGCCGAGCCATGATGACCGTGCCCGGCTTGAAGTAATAGTCAGCTTCGCCGCGGTAGGTGTTCGCGACATAGTGGGACATTGGGCCGCCCTGCACCCATTGCCAGTCGTCGTTGCTATGGATGAAACCGCCAAGCAGATCGAGCTTGTCGAAGAACAAATAATTGCCGAAAGCGCCGGTGCGATAGAAAGTGGGGCGATAGGTGAATTGGTTCACAGCGCCCGCATTCTGTATCTGGTCTTTCGTCCCGCGATACATCATTACCGTGACTCCGCCGTCAGGACCGAACCAGTAATCGGCGTCGGCCCACACATCTTTTGAACTCTTTTGCGAAGCCTCAAGGATCTCGCTGCCGTCGGCATTAAGCCCATTGGTCACTTTGGCAGAAACGGCAAAAACGTTCTTGAAGTAGTTCGAGGCGTGAGTGTATCCAACGTCAATGCCCACCGGATGCTGATCGAGCGTAAAGTTGATGGGATCGACGTTGACCAGCGTGTAGGAGGGATCGGAGAAGAGGTTATAGAACATTGCTGCTCGCGTTCCCTCTCCCTCCTGCATATGGATCATTCCGCCTTTGATGAAATAACTGCTATTGGCGCGGCCCCGCGTATAGACACCGAAGCCTTGCTCCAGATTGCTATTCCCATCCTGGTAGAGCTCATAGTGCCCGAAGTAGGAGAAACCAGTTTCAGGCACGGCCCCGGCAATAAACAGCGCGGCTTCGTCGAGGTTGAAGCTGGTGCACGACGAACTCGAAGATGTATCGCTGCCGCACGAAGTGGAAGGGGAAGCCGAAGTGGTGTTGCCTGCGTCGGCGACGGTCTTCTCGTCGGTCGCGCTGGCCTGCAGGATCAATGCCATGGAGTTGGTGACGCTGAACTTGATGTCTTTGTCCAGATCGACGATCTTTGGGGCGGCCTTGGTTCCGTCCATCTCGTCGGGCGGCATACGGTAGCCGAGGCGCTTGAACATGAAGCCGTTCTTGTTCAGCGCAGGCGGAACCGTATGGCAGGTGTAACACTTGACGCCGTATTTGCGGGCAAACGCGGGAATTGCGCGCCCTGGCTGCGGCATCAAGAGGATGAAGCCGAGCGCTACCAGAAAAGCTTTTACGCCTGAGGTCCAGAGTTTCATGTGCGGGAGCTCCTGACGTTTTCTTAAGCACGGCGGGAGCCAAAGCTCAGATTATCTGAAGTCAATGACTTGCAGCGGGCGCTCCCCAGTATCTGAGGATTTCATTCACCGCATTCCGAACTCTCCTGGGGAATCGATTCCCCAACCTGCTGCTCTCTTTCCCGTTTGAGCAGAGCATAAAACGTCTTCCGGTCCACTCCGGCTTCGCGCGCAGCGGCGCTCACATTTCCGCCGCAGCGGGCCAGCACAGCCTGCGCATACGAGAGTTCAAAGCTGGCCAGATATTGCTCCTTGGCATCTTTCCAGGGCAATGCGGAAAGGCCACCAGCAACATCGACGGGTTGAAAATCCTCTTCCAGATCCTGCGGTTGCAGCACACCGCCGGGGTGCAACGCCGTCAGCCTTTCCATCACGTTCTTAAGTTGACGAACGTTGCCCGGCCAACGCTGACTCAAAAGCGCCTCATAAAACCTCGGCGACCCCGATAAACTCTTGCCGTACCGCCTTGAAAACCGTTCCAGAAAGAAGCGCGCCAGATGAGCAATGTCCTCTTGCCGGTCGCGCAAGGGCGGCAGCTTTACCGTGACTACGCTCAGCCGGTAATACAGCTCTTCGCGAAAGCTGCCCGCCTTGATTTTGGCAACCAGATCCTGGTTGGTAGCGCACAGGATACGGCAATCCACGCGCACTGGCGTTAATCCGCCCAGCCGCCGCAGAACCCGTTCTTCAACAAAGCGGAAGAGGCGCGTTTGCAGCTCCACGCCCAGGTCGCCGATTTCGTCCAGGAAGAGCGTGCCGCCGTCGGCCGACTCAATGAGTCCCTTCTTTGTACGTTCCGCGCCTGTAAACGCGCCGCGCTCGTAGCCGAACAATTCGCTCTCAATGAGCGAGCCCGGCATGGCGCTGCACTCCACCGGAACAAATGGCCCGTCCTTGCGCCGGCTCTCGTTGTGCATGAACCGTGCCATGACCTCCTTGCCGGTGCCGCTCTCGCCCAGAATCATTACTGTGGCATCGGTGGCCGCGGCGCGGCGGCATTTTTCTGCTTGGTCAAGCATGGCGGGGCTGTGCGTGTGGGGTGAATCCGCCTCGCCCAGAGCCTCAAGGCGGCCTTTCAGCGTTTCCACTTCGCGCTCCAGCTTTGCATGCGACAACGCTCGCTTAACAACCAAAAGCAGATCGTCGCGCTTGAAGGGTTTCTGGAGGAAGTCGAAGGCGCCATTGCGCATGGCCATTACCGCGCTCTCTACAGACCCGAAGGCAGTGAGGAAAACGATCGGCAGTTTCGGATGGGCTTCGTGCAGCCGCGCAAAGACTTCTTCCCCAGACATTTTCGGCATTCGAACATCCAGCAGCACCAGATCGGGCGGGTTAGCCAGGCATTCGGCCAGCCCCTTGGCAGGCTCCACAAACACGGAAACTGTGGTTCCGGGCAAGCGCAGCATCCGCTGGATATTCTCACCCAGTGCGGCCTCGTCGTCGATGACCAGAATCCGGCTCACTCTGTCGTTCCTCCGGCAAACCAATGGTAGGGCTGGCCACGTGTAAATCGCGCCGGCGGCAACTCGATCGCAAAACTTGCGCCGCCGCCTTCCCTGGTCTCATAACGGATGCGGCCATCATACATATCCAGCAGACTGGCCGCCAGAAATAGCCCCAGCCCCAGCCGTTCCCGCCCGCTGCTGTGAGAGATGAACGGCTCGAAGAGATGCTCGCGGATGCTTTCCGGCACGCCCGGTCCATCGTCTTCGATCCTAGCCACCACTTTCGCTCCCGCCGTGCGATAGGGTTCAAGACGCACCCAAATTGTGCCGTTCTCTCTCCCTTTAAGCGCTTCAAGCGCGTTGCTCAACAGGCCGCGAACGACTTCACCAACCACGTGTTCCGGAACATCCACGCGCGGAGCGTCGGCGGTCTCAAGCAACATACTCACGCCCTGGTCTTGGGCTGCAGGCCGGTGCGCCTCAAGCGCCTCCTCCAATGCCTTCTTCGGTACGGAGGCATCGAAAATCTCTCCGCCACGCTCACGACGCAGCGCTTGCAAAAGTGTGCGGGCAATGTTGCCCATGTAGCGCGTTTCCTTGAGCATCTGCTCCAGATCGGCGCACAGGGCTGCGTCCTGTTTGCGCTCTTCCAGCAGCACCTCAAGCCGGCCCGCGACAATTGCAAGGGGGTTGTTAAACTCGTGCATGAAGCCGGCCGTGAACTGCCCTAACAGCGTAAGTTGGTGCGATAGCCGCGCCTGCCGGTCGGCGGCTTGCAACTCCTCGCGCAGTCGAGATGTGCGGAAGCGGACGGTTTCCAATTGCAGCTTAAGTTGAGCTACTTCCTCTTCGGCGGTGGCTGCCTGATGCAGCAGTCTTGTGTGCTCCCGGCGCATAAACAGCAGCGCTGGAAGAGGCGCAAGCAATACAGACAGAATCGAAACAACGGACAGGGAAGCCACCGAGCCGGGAAACACCCAAAGCTTGATGCCCAGCAGAGGCAGCACCCAGGCTCCGCTTATCCAAATCAAAGGCCGAGGCCTCTGCTTGGAGCGATTGAGGTCACCGTCTTGCCTTGGCTTCGCGTACATAATCACTCAAGTGTAGTGCCGCAAGCAGGTCGATGGCTGACAAGAAGCCCACAAATGCATTGGCAACATTGGGTAAACCCTCAATTACTTCGCGGCGGCGATGGCTCGCAAGCTAATGAAAATAAAACACCATAGAGTGGATGTGAGCAATGCTGGCGAGAGTGTGTTCCTAACTCTTGACCGTCTACCTACTCCTCACGTTCCTCTCCGCCCAGCCCCAGTTCACGGCCTTGCGGTTTTCAGGGGGTCATGAACAGGTTGCCTCGGAAAGGCTGCGTTGAACCGCGACTCCGGCTTAACCCCAGGCTCTTGGACAATCGCAGGTACGGTCAATTGGTTGTGTCCTTCTTAGAGCGATAAGGCCTTTCGTTGAGATCCGCCGCAAGCGGAAACGTTTCAACCCGGCGCAACCTGACTGCGGAAGCCCGGAAAGGCATTGATGCCGAGGTGAGAGTGACTGCACAAGATGGTTTGCCACGAAAAGCCAAAGCGACGTCGATTTGATGATTGTGGGTGGGATGCACTTCGCGGATGTGGCCGACCGAATCGCAAACGCACAGAAAACGTTGAACCGCGAGATCACCCCTACGGTCTATACAGCGAATAAATTCAGAGGCAAGCTGCGCGGCAACTTCCTGAAGACGATGCTCGGCGAGAACAAGCTCTTTATGATCGGAGACGAGGATCTCCTTAGAGAAATGTGCCAATAATCGGTGGCTTGAGAAACTCGGGTCCGATCGGGAGGAGATCGAGCGTCTGCTCGCGAATCCGGACGGGCATCTCGACGACTATCGAAAGGCGGTCGCGAGCGAAATGTCTTCCTCGAATTTGCCTGTTCTGGAGTCTTCCGGACGTTGGGCCTTGCATGCTTTTGAATGGCGGCGTAGAGCTGCAGCCCGATGACTATACCTCTCCGTAAAGCAGAGGAGGTATAGCACCTTTGCCCGCTGAGGTGGGGATCTTGGAGTAAGTCTTTTATTTTCTATTGGGGCGGCTAGTGGGGATCGAACCCACGACATCCTGAGCCACAGTCAGGCGTTCTGCCGCTGAACTATAGCCGCCATGTACCGTATAAATTGTAGCATTGAACCAGTTGGAAGAAGCGGGGGCCAAATGCTGACCCGGGCCGGAGCCGAGGGGAAACATCGATGAGCGGTTTGAATGAGCATACGGTGGGCCCTTCCGCGGCCCCAGGCAGCCGTTGGAACCGTGGCGCGTGGTTATTGCGCGACGAGACTCTGCAGCGCCTGGAGAATATCCTCGACGAGGCATTTCGCGTCCCCGGCACGCAGATTCGTTTTGGAATCGACGGCATTATCGGGCTTATTCCCGGCCTGGGAGACGTGCTGGCCGGGTTGCTGTCGCTGATCATTCCACTGGCTGCGTGGATTCGCGGGGTTCCCTACGTAACGCTGGTGCGCATGGCAGCCAACATTGGCATTGGGGTTCTTGTCGGCACCATCCCCATCTTCGGCGACATCTTCGACATTGCCTGGAAAGCAAACCGGCGCAATTACCGTCTGCTGGTCCGCCATTTGGGAGAGCCGAGACAACATACCTGGCGCGACTGGGCGTTTCTTCTGCTGCTCGCGGCGGGCCTGGCCCTGATCTTTGCCATTCCCGTTATCCTGGTCGTGTGGGCCATCGCCTGGCTCGCCAGCCATTGATGGCTCCGCCCATTGTTGGCTTCGAGTCCAGTTGGAATCGTGTCCCATTGACGACTTCGCGTTTTGAACAGTAAAGGCTTTGCCCTACCCGGCGGGATTGAACACACGAATCGCCCCGGGGCCAACGGTCCACACTTGATTGATCAAGCGGGGAGATTTTTCCTTTTGCCGACCGAATCATGCGATGCTTCCGATACGCAACCAATTCGCCTACGCGGTACAATGAAAGCAAGGCGTCGGGGCGTAGCGCAGTCTGGTAGCGCATCTGCTTTGGGAGCAGAGGGTCGGGGGTTCGAATCCCTCCGCCCCGACCATTTCAAATTCTTGCAGGCCACCCAACCGAGCGGTCGATCAGGCTTCGGGCTGGAACACTGCAAGCCTCTCTCGAAATCAAGACCGGCTCCTGTTTTTCAGTTCGAATGCCATCATAGATTCACTAGACAAGCTCTTTTTCGCGCTCCGAGCACTGCGCCTGCACATACTTGATAAGCGCCTTGTCCTCCGCTTGAATATGGTGACGCCACCAACTAGTGAGGAAATTGGCGAGGGTTATCGTCAGCACATATTCTCCGCGCTTATACTTCTCCGCAATGCCGGACACTTCTTTCGTAAGAGTGTAGTGCTTAAGCCGGTGCCGCTCCCTCGCGGGATAGTCGACATCCT